>JAABUW010001626.1_pt1 | contig 36735 bp, 62 predicted proteins | sample 5560081 | NCBI WGS metagenome assembly JAABUW01 (sample SAMN10711882, study PRJNA513363) | rock metagenome | isolation source: Antarctica rocks | place: Antarctica: Victoria Land, Knobhead sud | reverse complement strand
CCAGCTCGCAGACAGCACTGAAGGGCTTATTTCTTACGGCCGTGCGAGGCAGCCGTCGGCCAGCTGAACTCGGAGAGCTTGTACCGCGTCGTATTGATGCGGTTTCCCAGGGGCGCGGCCCCTCCGCTCAGCATCGCCTGCTTGTGCGGGCACTGGTGAGTGAAGTGGTCATCATCGCAAGCCCTGGCACCATTTGCCGCCTCGCTCGTCCGCCTTCAGCTTCCGGCGGGCGTGCTCGCGCCAGACGATGCCCAAAGGGGCGTACAGGCGCGACTTGTCGGCCTCGGAGATGCCGTCAGGCGGCAGGATGGGTGCCGTCTCAGGCGTCAGCGCCTGCTTGCCACCAGAACGCTTAGCGTCACCGGGGTTACTGCGCGCACCAGACGGGGCTGAGTAGCAAAGGTAGGCAATAAGCGGCGGACACGCAGCGACAAGTCAAGGCCCAGCAAACCCCAAAAGCTCAATCTGAAACGTCCCGTGCGAGGGGCTGACAGTTATGCAAACCACTGGTCATGACCGAGGGCCAGCAAGGTGTCAAGGGCAGCACTTTTCGGCATTGCATGTGTGACAGCGAGCGCCGCCGCTGCCGCAAGCGGGACCCAAGCGTCACCTGCTGGAGGGCGCTGACTTCTGGTCGCTGTCAGAGCTGGCGGACCTGTCTGGCGTTGCATCTGCGCACGCATGCCGTCCCGGCTGGAAACAGCCTCCCAAAAGGCGTCCCAGCTGGCGGCGGCGGCTCTGCTTAGCGTGTGACATGGGTTGACGAAAGCTCACAAACCGAGGTTCGTCACACAACGCATTCAGTGACGGATTGAGGGGCGCACGCAGCCCCAACGCTGGTGTGGTCAGTGCCGCCGCAGCCGATTGTCCCATCTAGTATGACAAGAGCATGACGCTGAGCCGCGTACTGATTCTTTTGTCTTGGGCAGACTTCCCTGTAAGCATTGCAGCCTCCAAGCACCCATCAGCATGTTGCTTGCATCACATGCATGAAGCATTGATGATTCTCAGACTAGCAATTGGGGGGCCGTCAGGTGGACATCATGAACATGCCTGACGCTCTATCTGTCTCTGACTTTTGTGCCTTACGACCCCTCGGAGGCCTCCTTCCAAAGAGCTATCTTGCAAGGCGAGCGGCGGAGCGTGGCAGCGCTCGGCGCACCCTGCCTGCCAGCGGTCTGCGATGATGGCGCGGAAGTGCGCACTTCCGGCATGCCGGCAGACCAGGCGGAGGGCGAGTCAGTTTCAGCGGCTCCGAGCCAGCCTCCCTATGTACGATCTGACCTTCCGTACAGGCAGATGAAAGACCTGTGAGAATGACTATCAACAAAAGCAGCGGACAGTGCGATAACGTTGCTCGCCACGACATGTGCCAGCCCCACCCCAGCACGATTTGCAGAACGCTTCCTGGAGCTCCGCAGGTAAAGCCAAGAGGTTGCTGCCTGGCGGCCGTGCATCTTGTGGCCACCCAGCAGGCTTGCAAACTTGCGGCATCATACCGGGCTCGCTGGTGAACACAAGGACTCCTGCACCCGATACACCCAACACGCAGGCCGCGGCGGTGAGGAATCGCTCAGTTTGCAGACACGCATAAATGGAGCAATATCGCAACAAGGCAGAAAATTCGCCGTGGTCCAGGTGGCCCCTTTCTGAGACAGCATGCGCGTCACGGCCGCCGAAGTAAATGCTGGCGGTCGCTTGGCATCTACAAAATGGCGGAGCGTGTCAGGGTCACCGCCGATGCCTTCTTGTCGCGTTGCCATTGCCAGCTCTTTGGCTGAGCCACTGTGCCTTCTGGCCGCTGCGCCGGCTGGGCAGCGTTCTCTCATTTCTAATTAGGCACAGATGCTGAAGGTGAATTACGGACAGCAGCAGTCGAGCTCGTGTATTTCAAGACTGCTGGGATTGTGGCTGACTGCGGCGCGTCTATCGTCTTCTCGACTTGCCGCTGCCGTCACCTGGCAACCTCCACTATCTCCTGCCCCGGCGCGCTCGGCGGCAGCGCGGCGAAACGGTGCTGTTGTTTGGTGCAGAAACACGAGCCTGCGACACCGTTCACTGTCATCTGGCGACCTCCACTATTTCCTCTCCCGGCATGCTCGGCGGCGCACTCTTTATTGCCGAAAGTTCCACGAGCATGTGACGACTTGATTCCTCTGTCACCTGGCAACCTCCACTATCTCCTCCCCCAGCCCGCCCCCCGGCGGCGCGGCGCCGAGGTGCTGCGCCCAGAAGGCCATGCAGGCGCGCGCCTCGGCCGGGCCGCTGATCATCTGGTGCCCTTTGCTGAACGTCTCCAGCCGCGCAGGCTTGTCTGCACATGGAAACAAATGACGCTTTGCCTCCACCGCTTACTGGGGCAGCAAAATGTGTGGGGTCTGCCTTCTGGATGCTGATGTGTGCCAGCCATCTGGCTGCGAGCTTGGTTCTGGTACGCGCATCACTCACACAAACACAGCCTTGTGCACGTTTTAATGCAGCTCAGCGCTTACCTAGAAACATGACTTCCTCCGATACCTTGCACTGGCACTTCAGCCGGCAAAGGGACCAAGCAACACGTTGGCTGCTTCACCTTTGTGCAAGTTCAGCAGCTTGACCGTTGCGTCCACATCCTCCCGCGCCACCCTGTCATCGGCGTCACCGTGCGTTATGAGCACCGGCGTCGCGCGCTCGCTTGCCGCCGGTGAGCGGGGGTCTGGCAGGGGCGCGGGCAGCGGCGGGCTGGTGGGATTGTCAGTGGTTGGCGCCGCGGCTGTGCCTGGGAGAAAGGACGCCGAAATGGCAACGCAGCTGCCCAACGCCGACCCGCCCCTGCACAACGCCAGGACCGCTGACATCTCTGACAATTGACATATCTGCATGGCGGAGACGCTGCTGCACTACTGCGGGGCATCATGGGAATGGCTGCACAATGTGCATTGCCTGTGTAGCTGTGGCAGAAAGTCGAGGGCGTCGGGGCTTCCACAAACTCATATGGTTTGCGACCAGCTGTGCGGGCCGCCAACGGATGCTGGCGCCGGCATACACCCGCCAGCGGAAATCGATTTTTGTGCCAATTTTGACGGTCCAGGAAAATCGAATACGGTGTCGTCTTGCACACCTGCATGTAGACGCGAGGTGCAGAGCGGCCGTGCCGCCCTGCGAGAAGCCCAGCAGGTGCAAACTGCAGGCCGGCCAGCCGCCGTCCCGCTGGACGCCTTGAAGCGCAGCCTTCAGCTGCTCCAGGGTGGCCGCCAGGCTGCCGGCGCGGCGCTCTGCCGCTTTGCCGTCTGGGCGCCTCTGCACCGACGGCAAGTCATCCTTTGGCACGGAGCCCCAGTTTACATAAATGCGGCTGGAAAAACAAGGCCAGGGCTAGATTGCATTGCGCACTCTTGGAACGAAAATGAAGCGCCTCGAACTGTCATATCCGAACGGTTACATGTAGCTCATGCTGCAAGAATCAGCCGAAGCAGCAGGGCAGCCACAGGTGACCAGCAGGATTGACACTCCCACAGCTTCCTCACCGGCAGCAGGTCGCCGCGGGCGTCAAAGGCCTCGAACCACATGCGCCCAGATGGCAGCCTGGGAATAGGCAGCGGGCCCGGCAGCGACAGCGACGCCGTCTGTGGCAGCGCCAGCTGCCTCGCCAGCTTTGCAAAAGGCGCTGCGTGTTGCACAATATGTGAGACTTGAACTCCACGAAGAAACTCGAGGACTAAGGAAGTGGAAACGGCTGAGGCAGCGCCAGCTGGATTGCCAGCTTGGTGAAGGGGTCCTGCGCGGCCGCACCAGTGGCATCCGGTTGCTCACACGGCAGCTGGCCTACATCGCGCATCCTCTAATCTATGATCAGGCCAACACAAAACACATGCCAGACGCTTCCACATTCAATGCCATCGCTACCTGGCGTGTCGCCGAGGCCATGCAGCAAGATGAGAAGGTTCTCATCGCTGCCGTCTGCCGAGTGCTGGAAAACATGTCCAGAGCAAAGGACGGGCGGCAGCCGCGCCGCCACGTCAGCCGCGCCCAGCCGCCGCCTACCTGCACTGGGGTGAGACGATGACTTTGGTGTGTGAGGATGTATGTTGATGCACATAACAAAGCTCTGGGACTTGAAACCGCTCAGGTCCCGCAATGGCTCCTACAGCTGCTGCGGTCCATGCTCTGGAGTGCATCTGCTCTGGGATGCGCTTCAGGACCGTCGCCGGATGCTGCCAGGGCGATTTCATTGCGGACGGTGTTTGCACGGAGGTTCTTGAGGCCATCCACCTGAGCGGCTGATGGCTTCGATGCCGCCAGAGCCGTGCGACGCCTGCGCGACAGCGGCCCGCGCCGCGTCGGACGCCGGCGCGGCGCACTGAGCGGGGGGGCCGTCGCTGCTGAGTGCTGCTGCTGAGGTGTCGCTGCTGGCAGGGCCAGAGAGCTGCCGCTGGAGCCGCCGCACCAGCTCGGCCGCGGGCTTTGCGTCCCCTCTCCCGGCGCACGTCACCGACTTTTGTGCAGCCTCCAGGGCCTCCCTGCTGCGCCCCAGGGCATCCAGAGCCGCCGCCCGCCGGAACCATCCTTTGTCCCACCTGGGGTTGGCCAACGCTGTCGTTCAAAGTCCGATGAAATCCAGGTGCTGAGACATGTCACAGCCGCCTGGCCGCTTGCAACACAAATCGCCTAGCCACATGCCGCCACTTACAGGCTGTGAGTGAGGCGACCTTCATGTTATGTTCTCGTTGAATATGTTGCTCACCCAGGTTCCAATTGCAACGCGGCGTCCGCATCCACCAACGCGCCCGCGGAATCGCCGAGTACAAGGCGCGCCGCCGCCCTTGAGTACATTGGAAGCTTCTTCAAAACAGTTGGAGACTCATCCCTGAGTGTGCGGCATACGATTGAAAGCGCGATGCCCAGTCGGGGTGATGCGCCATCGTTTTGGCGGCGCACTGCGGCGCTAGCATGGATTGGTGACTTGTTGCCCACCTGTTGCCGTGCAGCAGGTGCTTTGCATCCAAGGCACTGCACGCGCCTATTGCGGACGTGTACAGCCGTTCTGCATTGTCAAAATGGCCCGCTTTGAATGCGGCGTTTCCCTGCTCCTTTGCCTGAGCGGAGCTGGATGCCGCCATGACGTGCTTCCTGTGAATCTTGTGCGCTTGCGTCATAAACTCACGCAGGAGACCTGATCAACGTCGCCAAGATAGCTGAAGCGTCAATTGTTGAATCTAGACAGCCATTTGTTTCACACACGCGCCCGGCGCACACGACATTGGCACATCTACCATGGTGCAAGGCAAATTGCTATTGACGTGATACGCTTCACACAGCAGGAGCACGAGCTATTGGAACTTACGTGAAAATGCGGACTGATCAATGCAGTTCATCCATTTGCATGCAGATGGATGCCATCTGCATCTGTTCATAGCAATTGCCAGCGGAGCTGCATGCAGGCAAGATCCAGGTGCAGCATCGCTGGTGTCTTCAGAATTGCGCTTCACACTCACCGTCGAAACCCAAAACGATGTGGAAGTCGTTCAGAGCTTAGCGCAGCGCGTCCAAGGCGACCTCTGCAGTTGACATGTGCACTTGGTCGAAAGTATATTGAGGCTGTCGCTCACAGAGGCTAGGCGAGCACGCTGGTGGTGATTGACAGGCCTGGCTGAAATTACAGATCACAGCAGGGTCGTTGACCCCCGCAGCGCACGCAGGCAGTGGCCTTGGTAGAGGCACAGCAAGCGGACGCGGCGTGTCCCCGCAGGACCCGCGAACGTCGCACAGAGGACCTGCAAGATCGTAGACGGACCAGATCGGCCTCCTGCTGCCGTCTCCGGAAGCCAGCACCACCTGGCCGGCAGTCGAAGGCCCCACGTCGCAGTCGCGGGCACGCGCCTAAGGCGCCGCCGGGACTCGCCGCACTCAAGCGGCCGGATTTGAAAGAATCTGGCGGAATCTGCCGGCGCCATGGCCTCGTTCGCCAGCCTGGACACGCCGCGGTCGATGTGGAGCCGCGCGCCATCCACGGCGAGGCGCGCCTCAGCGGCCGCGGCGGCGGCGGCCTCCTACGACAGCGTGAACAGCGCGCCCTCCGAGGCGCTGCTGCTCCTGGTGCGTGAGTGCTGCTTCCTGCTGAATGGATGTACAGCTCCTTGCCCAGGGTGGAGTTTCTACGACAGCGTCGACAGCGCCCCCAGCGAGGCGCTGCCATTCCTGGTGCGCACTCTTCCTGTAGCATTGGGATCAGGGTTGCTGTTCCTAGAATTGGGGCAGGATCAGCATCTGAAGTCATGCGACAGCGTCCACAGCCCGTCCAGCGAGGCGCTGCTGCTCCCGGTGCGCTTGTCTCCAGCTAGACAGGTTCCTACTGGATCCTCGAACGCCGTGTGTGACTCGACCCGAATGTACCTCCATCCGCAGGTGGCGCAAGGCAACGTGCTCACGGCGGAGCTCCTGCGCCTGAGCAGCGGCCTGCCGGCGGGGCTGCGGGACACAAACTCCAGATTTGCGCCCGTGCTGCCCGACTTCCGATACCTGAAAGAGCCCGCCGCAGCGGAGCGCCGCATCGAGGCGTCGCCGGGCCTCGTGGCCCTGGACGACGAGTTCCGAGAGGTGCGGGCAGGCTTGGTGAAAGCCAGATTCTCAAGCGGAAGTGGTTCGTTTGCCAGCTCTGCATTGAGACCTTGCCAGGCCTACTGGACGGTAGGATCTCTCAGGTATAGCGTAGCACGCAGCAGCCGACAAGTCAGCTGATGAGATTTGAGAGGCGTGGGGAGGAAACCAAACCAGCCGCGCTCACGGAGGGGCCCTACCTCACCAACCAATGCCTCCTTTCTGAATTCATTTTGGTCTTGCAGAAGCATGTGGGCCTGCTGGAGGCGCTGTACCGGCTGTACGAGCGCATTGTGGGCTACCACACCGCGCTGACGGCATTTTTCGGACGCCTGCGCGAGGGTGCCTACATCCAGGCGTCCGTGGAGAGCATGCTGCTGGTGGGTCAGAACTTTCTGTTTCGAAGCTTGCAAGGGAGTGCAGAGTCCCTTGTCCGCCTGCACGAGGGCGCTCACATCTTGGGCGTCGGTGGAGAGCATGCTGCTGCTGGGTCGGAAGCATATGTTTTCGATCTGTAAAGGAGGCTGAAATTTCCTCGGCCCAGATACAGGGCATGCACATCCGTTCCCGTGCGGAAAGAGCGTGCTGCTGGTGAATTCGGAGCCGGTTGCGCTCATGTTTGTGGGAAGCAGCTGGGCGTGAAAGGAGTGAGTGCTCGCGATTGGTCAATGAGTGTGTTGTAACAGGGGCACGGGAGAACGCAGCTGATGTTGAAGCGCCAGCGCTTTGCAGCCGCTACTGAGATCATCAGGACTTCTGTTGCGATGTGTCATCTGGATGTTGTTCTCGATGCGATTCCAGCGGAAACCTGTTGACAGGGCACGGAGGGGAAGCAGGTGATGGTGGAGGCGGCCGCGCTGCTGGGGGCGCCACAGAAAACGTTCAAATCTTCAACCTAACACATAGCCAAAGCCTAACAAGTGTCGGAGCGTTTCACCGCAGGGCCCGGAGGGCAAGCAGCTGATGGTGGAGGCGGTCGCGCTGCTGGGCGCGCTGCTGCTGCTGCTGGACCGCCGCATACCGGGGCCAGCGCGCGAGCGCTCTGTCGTCGCCTACTTCCGCGCCCGCGGCGGCGCCCAGGTAGGTTACGTGTTGATTGGAGTCGTCGGAGTATTGATGACTGGACTTGATGCGGGGCCTCGAGCGAGCAGCTTGCCGGTATGCAGTTTCTCGCCGTCCTGCCTCCGCCACACGGGCCAGCAGCCCCGGGACGCCGATTGAAGGCGGTTCTCTGACTTCGATTCGAGCGGTATTGTCTGCAACCTATCTTTACATTTACCCTATCTTTACATGTCGCACGCAGGCCGTGGGGCCCTCTATCAACTGTGTCATTGCGCTGACCGCGGGCACTGGCTTTTCGGCCTCGGCGCGGTGGCTGCCGTCAGGTGCGGCCTGCCAGGGTGCCCCGCCCAAACAATGGAACACGCGGCGGTCCCGCAACAACAATGCCGTTCGTGCGCCTTGGCTCCCACGGACAGAGCCGCCACAAGCAAACCTTTGACGCTGTCGCTCGTTCAGCAGTGAGAGAAGGCATTGTGGAATCTGGATATCACAGCCGCCTAGGTTCACCTATGATACATTGTCGCACATAGGCTACGCGGAGACCTACCTCGCTCAGCTGCCGGTGCCGGGCGATGTGGTCGGCGCATATCCACACGTTTCACGGAAATGTTCTCTAGTCACACGCGACTTTTTCCGATCCAATTTACTCTACCGGAGACTACTTGGCATGGCGTCCTGGTGCCGGCCGAAAAGGTGAACGCTTGGCAGCCTCACCTCGGGAGCAATTTGTATTTTGTTTTTCAAGCGCCTCGTCCTCTTTTCAGGGTACCCAGAGACCTATCTGGCGAGGCTGCCTGTGCCGGGCGATCTGATCGGCGCGCTGCTCAGCCGCCTGCGCTCAGACGACGTTTACTTCCAGATCCTGCACTACCCGACGCCTGAACACCGCTCCACCGCGCTTGCGCAGCAGGCGCGCTTTCATGTATCACGATGCAAACCATTGGCCCCGGCCCCGAAAGCACTCTGTCCTGCGTAGAAGCACTCCTCCAGTGCCCTCACACAGTCGGAACGCATGTGCTGCTTGGCACCTTTGGTAGGCACAACGTGCCGACCTGCAACATGACAAACACAACTGATGTAGATGTCAATAAAAGAATTGTTGCAGGCCCCTCGCTCTGCCGCGTCAAGCTGTTCCCCGCGCCGGAGGCGTCGCTAGGCGGCTCGGAATTATTATTATGATGGCCTCTGGCCTACTGTTGCGACCTCCCGGAACTTCACGTCCTTCGCGGCGCGCTCTCCTGCAGGCGGCGCAACTGTATGTGCTGCTGTTCTATGCGCCGGAGGTGCTGCACAATGACGCGGCGCTCATGCGCGTGCTCGTGGACAAGCACTTCGTGGTACGCTTCATCTCATTACTTCTTTCAAACTCCGCACATGATGATTCACACTACAACTCTGAGAAAGTGCTGAAACAAGCAATTCGTCTTTTGGCCTTGGAGAAACGGAACATAGGTATTGAGCGATGCTGCCCGGCTTGCCAGCCTACATCCGATGCCAGTTGGCTGCTCTGGCAGCAATGGGGTGTCGTTGACTTGTCGAGTGTGCAGTACAGTGCAGCCATGATGATCCTCACAGGGAGTTCCTGCCAAGCTCCCAACGAGCGACAACTGCTGATTGGTCTGACCTGCGCCGCGCAGGACAACTGGGTGGTGGCGTGGGCGCCAGGGGCCGCCACCGACCTGGCGTGGGAATGGGCCAACTACAAGGTGCGCATTCAAGTTTAGGGGACTGCAGAGTAGACGAGACAAAGGGGAGCTTGACTTATTGAACCGGGTTTGTCATGTTGTTTGTCATCGAAGTGTGTGAGTGTCTGGCGGAGTCAGGACACCACATTTCTCGCCATCATTTTATACCTCTCAGAAATGCAGGCGGCGCGGACGAAGCTGGGCGCCGTGGCGATGCCAGCGCGCGCTGGGCACCTGGCGGTGGATCGCACCAATGGTCGTCTTTGTATGAGTGCGACTGGGCCTGACGTATCAGTTCAATGCAATGCAGGCGGCGTGGACGGCGCTTGGCGCCGTGGTGACGCCGGCGCGTGCAGAGCCCCTGGCGGCGGATCGCTCGGCAGCTTCATATCAGCGGAGCTTTCTCAGTGTTGTCGCCTGTGACTTGTGCAGGCAGCCAGAACGGCGCTGGGCGCAGTGGCGACGCCGGCACGCGCCGGGCAACTGACGGCAGACTATGCGGCAGCGATGCCAGCGCTGTCCCGCCAGCTGGGCGCTTTTCTTGTAGAGGGACTCGTGCGCGAGGAGTACGTGCTGCAGGTAATTCACTCCGAGACGTCCTCCATTTCAAGATGCTTTGGAAAGCTCATACTGCTGGCGCTGATGTGTCGGCTGGGTCCCATAGCTGGTGAAAGGCATATTCTGCGACCATAACGTTGTGCAGGTGACTTATAACAGGTCGTTGCCGGGCAATTGCCTTTGCCTGGCCTCCACGTCATGCAGCCACGGGCACGGCGACGCAACTTGAAGCATGCAACCTTTCGACTGGACTCTCCACTCAGGACCAGCTGGAACATCCGCACTTGTGAAGCCTGAGCTGTCTGATCAAAGGAGTATCAGAAGCATCATAAACCTGCAGCTTTCCTGTCCAGCACACAACGCGGAGGAGGTGCTGGGGTGCATGCCAGCGAGTAATGGCATCGTGCACACTGGGAAGGAATTTGTAACATTACCTGTCAGTTTAAATTGAGTAACTTGCAATATCACCTGTTTCATTACTCTCTGCAGGTTGCGGAGGAGATGCTGAACCGTTCATGCGCCTCCAAACATCGCGGCGAGGTGGCGCTTATCGACATGACTGGCTAAGAATGGCGCATCATCTGGGTCGCCAGCGGCTCCTTGTTGCGCAGAACACGAGGAGGTGCTGGACTGCCTGCGCGTCAGCTGGCGAGCCGCACATATTTCGTATCAAGAAAATGACTTCAATTCGGTTCACACTTCAGATACCGAGGAGATGTTGCGTCGTCAGCGCCGGACAGTGCAGAAGTCGACATGAATATGTCACTGAGAGTCGGACAGAAAGTCAACTCCTTTGGCATGTCATTACAGAACGCGGAGGAGGTGCTGGACTGCCTGCGGGCACCCAGCATTGCAGCGCAGTGGCTCACTGCTGCGCGACCGCACGGCATCTCCTGATGGCGCCGAGGGAATCATTCTTCAGATGAATCCAGAATCCAGAATTGAATCACTGTTTCCCTCAGCTGAACTCTCTGATGCATTTGCAGCACACGGAGGAGGTGCTGGACTGCCTGCGAGCCTCCAACGTCGCGGTGAGGTGGCTCATGCTGCACGCGACAGCGCGGCACCCGCGCCTCGCGCCCGCGGTGGCCGCCGCCGCCCCGCGTCCCGCCGCCGTCGTTTCCTTCGTCATGGACACCGCGCTGCTGGAGTTCGAGGTGAGATGTTGCAAGTGAATCCTTTTTTAGTTCTTTCTGATTTTGAACCTACACCTAGTGGTGGCCGCCCCCTGCCGCGCTGCCGTCGTGTCCTTCGTCATGGACGTTGCCTTCCTGGATAACGAGGCGGGCTTGGAACGGAAAGCGTGTGTGAACGAGTGCGCTTTGCTGAACTTTTGCACGTCACGCGCTTGTCCTATGCTGTGTCATGGTGTAGTACTGCCAGGGAGAGGCAGGCAACCCCGCTTCTACCATTCCGCACTTCGTTGAGGATCAAACAGGGATCGTCCACCTTGCCACAGCCGCATTGCTGCCGGTATTCAGTCTGTTACGCAAATTTTCGAGGCCTGGACTCATCTTTTGGGACGCAAATTTACTGGGACATGTGCTGAGATCCGGGAAGAGCGGTGAGTGCAGGCGCTGCGCCCTCACCTCGAATTCAACCGTGCATATGTCCCCCAAGAGTCACGTTCCTGAGGTCTGAGCAAAGTCAAGCGCGCGGCTTCTCCGGATGCACAGGGGGCGCAGTGAGTGTGAAGGCGCTGCACCACAGACTCGACCTCACGAAATGTGCAAGGGATCACCTTTCTAACCATGTTTGCAGGTCAAGCGAGTTTACAGTGATCTTCTGGACACTCGAGAGGAGCGGTGGGTGCAGGTGAAGCCGCCTACTTGAAGGACCCTGCACCTGCTGCAGTAAGCGTTGCTCAAGTGCAGCCACACGCAGATCGTGCAACCATTGCACTGCGGTCATGCATTATCACCACGGAAAATCTATACATGATGACAGAACACGCACGTGATGCATGTAATCCCAGACATGTCTGAGAGTGTTCTGCGGTGGTCGCAGGCGCGCGGCGGCGTCGCCGACACGCTGACCGAGCTGTCGGAGTTCTACGGCAGCGACGGCCCCCTGTCGCGGCGGCTGGCGGATGAGAGCCTGGCGCACTGGTTTGTGCACCTGGCCGACCAGGTGCGAACGAACCTGAGCTTCCAGGCCCTAGCTGCAAGCTTTGACGTGGTGGCCTTCATCGTGCTGTGGCCGACCAGGCTCAGGAGCGGATCCTGTGGATGCATACTAGCACCCCGGCTGAGATGGCGTGTGTACTTCGAATGGCTGCGTCTTGTCGAGCTCGACGCCCGTCGAGCTTGACGCATCGTTTGACCACGCAAGTGCGTGTCGGAGACCGCCCCGTCATCGGCGTCGACAAGTTGAGCATCCAATCTTGGGCACCAGGTCGCAGGCTGGCGGGTGCACCCTGGCGGCGGTGGCCGACGAGGCGAGGGCCTCGACATGCACGGCATCCTTTCTGCATCACAGGTTCAAAGTTTCACGGTTCCACCGTCTGTGAGTTGCCCCATCGCAGGTGGAGCATCTGGTGCTGGCCAAGGACGCGGGGCGGCGGGTGCGCTCCCTTGCGGCAGCCCTCGACGAGGCGGAGGGGCACCACGGAGTGGAGGCGTCAGCGCAGGCGCTGCAGCACCTTGCCGCTGCGCGCGCGGGTCTGGCGACAATGGTCCGCCTCGACCATGTCAGGTGTGGGTGTACATTCCGGAATGACTTTCACAACACTGGTATTCGCTCCTGATGATAGGATGGCGCTGCAGCACCTTGCCGCTGCGTGCGCGGGGCTGGCCACCGTGGTCTGCGTTCACCACGTCAGGTGGAGATGCATCCTAAGATTGAAGTTTGTGACAATGTAAGCTCAATAAGATGGTGACATTTCAGCACATTTGGAGGAGGTGCTGGCGGTACTAGGCGCAGTGTCAGCCTGAAAAACATAAAAAGTCAGACTTCTGGACCCTCGCACGCAGAGACAGGTGCTGGCAACGCTGAGCGCGGGGATGGACTCCAATGATTGATTTCTCAACCATTTCTTTCCAACTGTGAACTTCGAGGTTACACGCAGGGAGGAGGTGCTGGCAACGCTGGGCGCTGTGTCGGACTTCTCCTTCTCCTGGGGCCTCATGGACACCTACACCGCCGCGCTGCAGAATCAGGCGAGTTATGGGTTTCCTTTCTCCCGGGGCCTCATGAAACCCTGACCGCTCTGCACTGCCTTACTGATGGTGCCAGGGTGCTGGCCCAGGCGCCTGAACACAGTGACAACAAGCCTGCATCACATCCTCAAATCCAGGGGAGGCGCCGTGCCATGCGGCAGCCCTTTGAGCGTCACAAAAGCCGGCACTGCAGCTGCACTCACCCAGCAGCAAAGACATGAGAAGAACAGGTCCGACACTCACAGCTGGGCGAGCAGCAGTCCGAGCTGACGGCCCGGGCTGCAGCTGCCTATCGCGGATTACTGGTTCTCCGACGACCACGTCAGGCCGAGTACTTGCATGACCACAGGTACGCAGCGACCCGCGGGCGGTGTTGAAGCTGCGCTGCGTGTTTCTGAAGCTGCGCTCGGGACTGGAGCTGCCGCTGCTGCGAGTGGCGCAGGCGGGCGACCCTGCGGCGCCGGCGCTGACTCGCTACTACAGTTCTGCGCTCCTTGCGTATGTGAGGAAGGTTCTGGAGGTGAGACTCCGTACTCGGACGTTCGAAAACCCCAGTATTGATGGGTTGAGCAGGCGCGCGACCCCGCCGCGCATCGCTCGCCCGCTACTTTTCTTTGGCGCTGCTCGCCTTTGTGCACGAAGGAGGTGAAGCTACAGACAGCTGAGGAATAGATTCATGTGCACTGCTAATCTGTAGCCGCAGTGGGGTTATCAGGTATGCAAGGTGGCGCAACGGATATACTCTCCAACACAGGCGATGTCCAACAGCTGGGGCCGGTCTCTGTACTGCCTCATATCTTTACTGCCTCATCTCTGTACTGCCTCATATATGTACTGCCTCATCTCTGTCCTGCCTCATCTCCAAATTTATCTTAGCGGCAAGAAGCCGGCAAGCTGTGGTGCTCGTGGGGCTCTCCACAGCGTCCCCTGTCTTTTGCGCCTTCGAGGAGGACGGTGCTTTCTGCCACGAGGCACACCGGATGCTCCCGCCCGAAGCCGGCACCACACACGCGAATAGTGCCGGCGGCGATCGTGAATTTTCTCGAGAAGCCTTGCGGTGCAGGTGAGCAGAAGCTTCGAAAAGCGCAGCCGTCTTATTGAAACATCCTCTTTCAACATCAGACTGTGGCGCGCCAGTTGTACTGGCGACGGTGACGCAGTTGGTGGACCAGGTAGCGGCGCTGCAGACACCCGAAAAATTCGTGTTACATCTCGCTCTTGTACTGCCAACATGCCACCATTCATATTTCCAGGTGGTGCCTGCGACGGTGATGGAGCTGGTGGACCGGGTGGCGGCGCTGCAGACATCCGAAAAAATCGTGTTACATCTAGCTTTTGTACTGCCAACATGTCACCGTTCATGTTTCCAGGTGGTGCCTGCGACGGTGATGGAGCTGGTGGATCGGGTGGTGGCGCTGCAGGCGGGCGGGCTGGGCCCGCCCGCCGGCAGGCTGCCGGCTGCGGAGCTGAAGGCGCACGCGCGGCTGCCGGCGCGGGCGGAGGTGGCGGCTCTGACGCGCCGCATCGCCGCGCTGGCGCAGGGAATCCTCGCCATGGAAAGGCGCGGAGCTTGACTTGTGCAACCAGATTGAAACTCTACAGAAAGACGAGAAACCTACTGAACAGACGAGAAAATTTCATATGAACAGAGCTCGAGGCGCATGTGCGGCTGCCGGCGCGGGCGGAGGTGGCGGCGTTGACGCGCCGCATCACGGCGCTGGGCCAGGGCATCCTGGCGAGCTTGACTCGCTCAATTTTGAGATGAGGATGAGAACATATAAAAATCGAGAAAGCACATGAAAAATGAGACAGCGGAACTGAAAGTGCACGTGCGGCTGCCGGCGCGGGCGGAGGTGGCGGCCCTGATGCGCCGTGTGGCTGCATCGGCGCAAGCCGTTCTGGCCATGGAACTGCGGGTTTTGTTTCTTTCTTCTTGAAGGTGCAAAGATTGATTGATCAGATGAACGTGCCGCACTGGCGCAGAGCAGGGCATCCTGTTCATGGTTGGGTGTGCTGTAGTGCCCGACAAATCCTCCAGGGGGAGGACAGAGGGGGAGGACGGGAGGAGTTTGTCATTCATAGGTTCTGCTTCGTTCGAAATGGTGGTAGTCAGTTGCGCTGACGGCATTTGTGGGATGTGCAAGAGCAGATCGAGGGCTGCTGGTGTGAAAGCAGCAGCCCTCGCCTCCCCTTGGACCTTCCATTGATATCAGACGCGCAGAGTCTGTGCCAGCGGCATTTGTCAGCGGTGTAGCTGTGATCTGCACCCTCGCAGTTTGGCAGCCAAAGCGTGCTTCAGGGTGCAGGCAGAGCACCAACAGGGTCATGTGCATCATCGGATCATCCGATGCAGCCACTGGAAACTGGCTGTCAACCTTATGTCGCACGCCGCACTGCCTGAAAAGAAAGATGCGTATGCACAGAACCTTGAAAGCTCGTTCCATTCCCGCAGGACCTCATCTGTGTGCTAATCATATGTTTTTTCATTTTAGGACCTTCATGGGCGTCATCGAGATCGACCCGGTGCAGCTGCTGGAGGACGGGCTGCGCTCCGGGGTGGCCCGCCGCATCGCGGGCGCGCTGTCGACGCACCTGCACTTTGCGGCACACCGCGGCCCGCCGCTGGCCGTGGGAAGCAGGAAGGCGGACGGCGCGCCGCCGTCGCTGCGCTCGATGTTTGGCGGCGGCGGCGGCGCTGAGGAGCTGCCCGGCAGGTACAACATCATGAACGAATCCCACGAGAAAGATTACACCGTTCATGACAGCGAGGCCGCTGCTGCGCTCGATGTTTTACGGCGGCGGCGGCGCCTGGGTGCTGCCTGACAGGTGAGTTCCGTGATCTGATACCTGGTCCCTATTCCGGTCAGTGTCACGTGTGATCGTCCCTGACATGTGCAGCGGCGAGCAGCTGCAGCAGCTGCTAGCGATGCGCAGCCTGTTGCAGGGCTTTTGCGCTGGCACCAAGCCATCACGCTCCACATTTATAGAATGCAAGTGCTGCAACTTTGTATGGGGAACAAAATCGGACCAGGGGCGAGCAGCTGTGGCGTCTGCGGCCGCTGGGCGGCACTTTTGTCGGTTTCTGCACAGCTCCACAGAAGCAAACGCAATGTCATCTGTTCGAGGATCGGTGACGAACGAAACACAATGGCGCAGGGGCGAGCTGCTGCGGCGGCTGCAGGCGCTGGGCGGCGCGCTGCAGAGCTTCTGCGCCGGCTTCGAGGGCGTGCAGGACTACGCCGCGGTGCGGGGCCTACGCCTGTGGCACCAGGAGTACGCAGCAATCGTCAGGCGCGCCACTGACTTCGCCAGCTTCCATTTGGAGGATGTTTGCAGAAGCACAGTGGGTGACGCATGGGCTGCTGTGAGCGGCCTGCACCTGTGAAGTCAGGAGTACACCGCCATCGTCGGGTGCGCCACTTTCTGCGGCAGTTTCCATTTGGAGGATATCTGAACAAGTAATGTGAGGGTGAGGCATGGGCTATGCTGCTGCGACCTGCGAAATGAAATCAGGAGTGCGCCGCCATCATCAGGTGTGGTAAGTTGGCATCCGACAAAGCGACAGCCAAACAAAAACCTGGCACAAATCCTTCAAGACGTCGTAAGAACTTCGATACGAGGCGCGGCCTGCGTCTTCGGCACTAGGAATACGCTGCAATCGTCAAGTGCCACTCAATTGAATTTCAAACACAACCACACATGCTGAACGTGCACAGCCAAATAGAGCCGCAGGCCATGCTCGCACATCGCGTCAGCCTCATCTGGATGGACAGAGGCAGACAACGCTTGCACTCCGTGCTTCGTGTCAGGGAGTGTACCGCTTGAAGCACAGAATCTGACATGCAGGACCGCCCTGGAGAAGGAGGTGGCGGCGTCCTTTGCAGAGGTGCCGCAATCGCCTGCGACCTCCGGCCGCGGCGCATCCGCTGTTGCTGCAGGCGTCAAGGTGGGAGTCCACTCAACGCAGCGGATGTTTCTGTCAGCTCCTATACTTTGCTCGTGCCACGCTGTCACCGTGATCAGTCCGGAGTTTGAGACTTTCGGAAACCAGGACTTGACGCTCAATCGTGCATTCAAGCTCGTACGTGCTGCCCAGAGTAGATGGTCTACCAGCAGGCTGTTCCTGGGCCGCTGTGCTGCGCAATCTCGGAGATCACCTCAACACTGCTTCTAGAATGTCACATGTTTGTGAACCGTAGTCGGCACCGTCGGCCACCTTCCTGGGCCGCATCTGGTCAACTGAACCATCGTGCCTCGAAACTGCACATCAAGCTCATGTGCCTTGCCTGAACCGGTGCTCCCGGCCACCTTCTTGGGCCGCATCGCATACCAGCTGCTGCACACTTCCAGCGATAAGCTATTTCTGTATGAATCAATGTTCGCTTGTTGTGTTTCCTTGCAGCCGGCGCCGCCCGCCGCCTACCTCGGCCGCGTCGCTTTGCATTTGCGTTGAAATCCTGGCACAAGAGTAAGAGTAAGAGTAGGAAACTTTAGGTTCAAATTTCCTTTCGTTCCTACGCAGCCGGCGCCGCCCGCAACCTTCCTCGGCCGCGTCGCCTCGCAGCTGCTGCGCCTGTCCGACCCGCAGCGCACGTCTCATCATCCCGAGACTTGTTCTTGGAGCGACGCTTCCGGCGGCGAGGCGCTGGGCCTGCCGGAGTTCCGCGCTGCAGGCGGCGCTCTCGGAGCCCTAGGGCTGGCGGCAGTGGATCAGCTGCTCGGCATGCGGGTCCAGCAGGTGGGACTCTCGCTTCGAAGCGAGGTTGCATGAAGATTCTTGTGAGGAACAGTCTGGACCCCCTGCAATACCGGCGCCGGTTTGGGTGATCCAGGGCTGGCGGCGGTGACACCCTGCTCGGCATGGTTCAGCCGGTTGGCTTGCCGAGGTGGGAAGTGAATAGATCTGATGATCCCACACACTGTGCTCAGAGCTCGTGCCTGGAGCAGAAACCGCACTGCATGGCATGAAGCATGCAGCGCTCGCATGTCGTGGCCAGTAAGGCGTGCAGGATGCCCATTGCAGGTGCCAGGCACAAGTGAAGTTACCATCTTGCCACATCGACACAGGGCCTGCAGCGCGTGCTGGCAGACGCCGCCGCAGGACTGGACAGCGGCGGCGCCCGCGCCGCTCTGGACGAGTACAGCTCGGCGGCCGCCGCGCCGCCCGGCGCCGGCCGAGATTCTTCTGTTCTGGCGGACTCACCGGCGGCGCGGCCGGTGACGCGCGCGGCGGCGACGGCCGCCGGGAAGCTGCAGCGGCAGCTGGAAGGCCTCGCGGAAGGCCTGGCGGTGGTTGGCGGCGCGCAGCTGCTGCGGCGCCGCCTCGCCCTGGAGCTGCGCCTGCTGTCCAAGTGAGTGCGTCAAATATTCAGACAAAGCCAGTGTTGCCAAGGGGCCTTAGAGCCAGCACAGCCCCTTGCTGCTGGAGGGGCCTTCAGAGGTGTGCTGGCCAGCGCAAATACTGCAACAGCAGTGTTAGCAGCGGGGCCGTCACAGCAGCAAGCCTGGAGGTGCTCGGCAGATGTTGCAGTAGTGACAGACATATGTGGAACCAAAACCTACCATCTTCAGAATCTTTGTGGCTGCCTGCAGGCTAGAGGGCTCTGACGCAGCGGCGAATGCGCTGGAGGCGAGAGTGGCGGCAGTCACATAAGAACCGTGTCACTCGCTCACTGCACTTTGAGCGATAAGGCAAGCCAGGAGTCGGTGCGCAACTGTCTTGCTCCCAGGCTGGAGGGCTCGGAGGCGGCGGCGGACGCGCTGCAGGCGGTGGGCGTCGCAGCGGCGGCAGCGGCGCAGGCGGCGCTGGCGGAGGCGGGGCCGCTGGCGCCGCCGCCTTCGCTGCTGCAGGGCGACTTCCTGGCGCACCTGACCGCAATGCTGGACCGGGCAGGTGCGAAAACCTGTGCAGAAGTTTTGTCGCGTTACGAGCTTGAGACAAGGAGTGGAGCGCCGCCGCCACCGCTGCTGGAGGGCGACTGCCTGGCGCATCTGAGCGCACCTGCCGTCCATGCTGAACCGGGCAGGTGGAATCATTTTTAGTGAGTCATTTCTCTCTAGGCCTGGTGGAGGAGCGTCTTTTCTTCAACACGTATGAGTTTGGAATGTAACGAGTGTTTAGATTAGGTATATGTGGCACTGCAGTTGCCGCCACCGCTGTCAGAGGGCAACTTCCTGGCGCACCCGACGTCCACACTGGACCGGGCAGATGTACTCCACCCTACCAAACTCTCAACTGTAGGTCAGACTTGTGATACATGTGCGAATACGGGGCACTACCGGGCGACTTCCTGGCGCGTTCAGCTGCAACGCTGCACTAGGCAGCGCCTCAGCCTGCGATCTTTTGCCGGGAGACGGTCCTGAACAGCAGCCGGCCTCGATCCCGCGGACTGCTGGTTGCTGTGCTGAACGCATCACAGTGGCACCCGACCATGTATACTGCGCCATCTCAGGCCGCCGTGGTTGCCGTGTCCGGAAGTAAAGTTGTCATGATGTAATAACCATTTCACATCCTTGTTTGTCGCACCTTCATGCCACACACGTTTCTCCCAAAACGGCAGGTCCTGAAGGACGGATCCTTTCTTGCGCGCAGGCCTGGGCGAAGCCGACGTGAAGGCGTACCTGCGCCCTGTGCCGGCGCCGGCGCTGCCGTCGCTGCTGTTCCTGGCGCTGCATTCGCTGCTGCCTTCGTACGAGCTGGACGGAAGCAGCAGCGGCGGCGGGGAAATAATTCGGCGAAAGGGCGCGTCGGCGCCGGACGGTGCCGCCCTGGCGGCGGGGGTCGCGACGCTGCTGCGCCAGTTTCCGCCGGCATACACTCAGGTGCATTTCTTTCTTGTCTTGCCAAAAGAAGGTGAGCATCTAGTGTAGGATTGCTCACTGCTGGCAGCACTGCCCAGCCTGTCGTGCCCGCACAGCATGCATGTTCAGCGCTGCGACGCTGTGAGGGCAGCCAAGCAGAGAGCCAGGTCAGAGGAATCGCGCAGAGATACTGCTCAGTATGTGCCACAGTCATAGGTGCAATACTGAGAATTCTGCAGCAGTTCCGAGTTTGGGCAACCGATACAAAGCGTCGTTGGCCGCGCAGGCGCTGCTGCGACACTGCGGAGGAGCCCTGCGGGCACACGTGGGCGCGGCCACGGGCGCCGCTGCGGCGGGCCTCGCGGCGGCCGGCGTCGAAGTGGGGCTGCCGCCGGTAAGGGCTGCGCATAGCCCGCTTCGAGCCTGCAACACACATACAAAGCCCCCGTCGAGATGACCTGCCATGATGTGTTTCTGAGCATGGCCTGAGGTTGCAGCCCGCCATTGTAAGTAGCCCTTCCTGCATGCCGCCGCCGCTGTAGGCGGCGCAGCTGGCGGCGTTCCAGCAATGGCTGCAGTGGGGCGCTCTCAGCAAGTCTAGCCGGTGCCGTGAAACAGTCTTGCCGTGATCGCGTGGCATGATAGGAAATGCAAAACCCGGCTGCAGGAGGTAGCGTTGCTGGCGGCGTTTCTGCGGCAGCTGGAAGCCGCCGGCGGCGTGCCGCCGGGGGCGCTGCAGCAGCACGTGCCGGGCCTGGTGCTGGAGGCGCACCACCTGGCGGCCCTGTAGTGGAGCGAGAGGCGGCCCTGGGGTAGAACAATCGTTGGAAAAGGGGTTTTTGCGGCAGCACGTGCCCGGCCTGGAGCCAAGATGCACCACCTGGCGGCCCTGCAGAACCATAAGCGGAGCGAATGGCAGCCCTCTGGTAGGACACATTGCCATAGAAGATGTTGTGTGCTGGAGGCGCAAATACCTGGCAGCCCTGCTGCATGCTGGCCCCGCCGCCGGCCTTTGGTAATGTTGGCGACACCTAGAGGAGAAAAAGAGCGAACAGGGCAGTGTTGTACCCGGCATGTCTGACGGTGCGTTTCATGTCTGACATGCATATTTCGGAATGTGAAAGTGGTCGACAGTGAGGAAGGTCACAGAATGTCAAATCTTCTTATCACCGTTTCAAGCAGATCGGTGTGCCATTGGGCTCGAGACCCACCGAAAGATGCAACGTGTGAAGCTGTGACAGGCTCAGCGCCAGCTCGGCAGCCGTTGCCCCGTGCCACATTGTGGCATCAAGGTGCGTCAGCCGCATCAGCGCCTTCCATTCTTGCACATCTGCGTGCATCAGAGGACACGCAGATGCAACCAAGTCAGAGCTGCAATGCTCTGTGTGCAGATCCATTGACAAAACGGGCAGGAGTGGGCAGCACACACGAATGCAGCTTTCAGGTGTAAGTTGAGCTGCAAATAACCTGCGACTGGCCCCGACCAGTCCTCCTTACAGGTGACACTGCGAGAGGATGACGAAACACAAGGCGTCAAGACAAAGGCAGTGCACTCACTGCAGCTTCAAGCTCTTGAGCGCTGGCTGGTCATTCAGCTCTGTGAGCCGCCAATCCCCAAAGGCATGGCTGCCATCCAGGCACAGCTTCTTGATGCCTGCATGTACATGCACATGTGCATGACCACGCGTCAGCGCGAGGTCGGCTGTGAGAAATGCCAATAAGTCTTCGATCTCCAAGCCTTCATTCTGAATGCTCCAGGCTTGACAATTTCCATTTGGGACGTCAAGTGGGATGCACCAGCGTGCCGGACGTTGTGTACACACCTGGGAATGTGCGCAGCAGGTGCCGCAGCTGAAACCCGTCTGCAGTCGTGGACGGCATGAGCACATCGATACTCTGGTCGACAAACCTGCGAAACACCTCGATAGGCATCTGGTTTCGGCAAATCAGGCTGATGCTGTGTGAGGCAGCTGCGGCATCATGAACATGCATGCTTGCCCAGACAGTGCTGACGCCCGCGTGCTGAGAAGGTTGGGTCTTATACCGTGTGCAGAGCTGGGATACCAGGCGCAGGGAAGGTCATCTCAAAGCTTAGACGAAATCAATGCTTCTCTTCGCGCCCGGCTGTGCAACATGCACTGTGGAGTAAATGCTCATGTTGGAGGGCTGTCGAGAATGTTAGTGTCCTCACGTCGGCGCAGTCTTCCAGCTGGGAGAAGGTGCCAAACCAACGTTCTCGGCCGGGGAAGGGACCGGCCAGAAATCCGATGCAATCAGCTGTCGAAAGAGCAGCCTCGTCACATCCTCGGGCAGGGACAACAGCGACAGCTGCTCGGTGCTGGCCTCATCGCGGTGCGCCATGATTGCGCAGCTCATGCGGGTACTGTGAAGCCTTGCAGTGCAAATGTATAGTAGAAACATGCGTATCACGGATGGCTGGTTGGATTCCACCGCCACAAAATCCGCCGTCAATGATTTAGGTTCTCGTTGGCTCAATTTGGTTGAGGCGAGCCAACTTTCAATCCGCCAACCAACGGCCTGAACTCGATAGCACCCGCGCACGATGAGCGGCGAGGTTGAGACAGACGCAGCCCAGTACATGGCTGCGCTGGGTTTGCAGGGCCAGTTGACCTCAGAGCATGCAGGAGCTCTAGAGCAGTTGCCGCTCACGGTATTGGACCGACTGCTGGAAACCCTGCGAGAGGAAGACCCAGCCTTCCCGCCCAGTTTGCCAGCGTGAGATTGACCGGCTGTGTGTTTCGACAGAGCAGAGCTGCATGGCGAACTGGAGCGAGGTTCTCAGGGATTCTGTCTGGAGGGGTCAAAGTCATTGTTATCGGTTGTGCAGGCTGCGCCTCGTCTGCAAACGGATCAAGAGAGTTCCGATTGACGCTTTCGAATGTATTCAAGCTGCGCCATCGAGGGCGATTGCGCCCACCTGACAAAATCGTCATCGCCGCTGCAGCACCACCGCTAGTCTGCAGTTCTGCTCACGCCCTTTACGTCAATCGATTGAGGTGTTGTGTGCGCGTCACAGGTGGCTGGTGGACCGCAGTGTAAAGGACCTCAAGCCCAACAAATGGGTAGATGGTTCTCAGATCCGCCACCTCCTGCGCACCTTCCCCAGTGCGTCGCAACTCCAGAGTCTCCCTTGTTCAACTGTGCACGTGCATCGACACGATGCCTGCCATCCATCCTCCTGGTCAGTCCACAACGCTCGGAAGCCTCAGCGCATGCGAGGGCAGAGCAATGACATGCCGGCTGCCTGCTGCTGACAGATTGGGGTGCAGCAGGAGCAACGGCAGCCATACTCTTGTGATTGTGCATGCAGTACTCGTGTGCTAACTGTTTTGCTGCTTCTGCCCGCAGACGCCAAGAGCCTTGTGCTGCGCGGCACGCACGACCTGACCGCCTGGAGCCTGCGGGAGTTGACGGCGCATCCCAACCTGCGCGAGCTCACTCTGCCGTACGCGTTTTGTCGCTGCCTGCATTTGAAGAAGCTCCTCCAGGGCCATTCCCCAACGCTATTCACGTCGAGTGCACCATGTGCAAAGCAGACACACTCGTGCAGGCTGACATGCCTGCAATCCGACCGAGACAGTGCCAGGTCCTGCAACGTCGTTCTATGCTGTGCCGTGCAGGGACGATCACTCCACGCTGCCGCTGAACGATCTAGCAAGCCTCAAGCCGCAGCTCACCAAGCTGCTGACGGGACAGCCGCACCAGAGCCAGATGAACCCGCTACTGGCGGCTGTGACGCAGCTGACTGGCCTGGAGTCGCTGACCGACCAGTGCGCAAATATTGTATTTGCTTGTATTTGTATTTGCTGATGCTGTGCCGAGCATCCCGCTGCGCAGCGGGATGTTTCCTGATGCATGCAGAGCACTCCGGTCACCTTTATGGCGGAGATTTAAGCAAACACATAGTTCATTCAGTGAGATCCTGGCTTCAAGTTTCAGGTTCACATGGTATACCCCTGGAAAAGGTGGGACCTCCCTGGAGTTGTAGTCGCACATGTACAGCGTGCTGCATCAGGAAACTCTGAAGTAACCCAAGTGATGTGTTGGAAGTCGGACCGCTACTCGACTATAAAAAAACACACCTTTTATATGTTGCAGACCTGGGAGGTTTCAGCCGGCTATCACATCTGACGGACCTGGCCACCCTGATCGAGGGGTCCATTTCGGCGTCACATGCGACCAAGCTGCGCAGCGTCAAGACCTTCAAGCTGTGGTGCGTGCTGGAGCTCAGGATCTAGTACCATAAACAATCAGCCGGTCCGCCTGCAGGCAGCTCCTTGTTGCGTTGCGCTGCAGACGCTGCATGCTGTGCGGCCGCACACTTTCCAGGTCCTGTGCATTTGTTTCCTGGTAGTCTGCTTCCTTCCAGGTGTCGTGCGAGGTGCAGGCGGGAGCATGAATCTCGTCACACCAACAGGACGATCGAATTCGATATCTGAACCATCGCCTCCTTCTGCACCTTCCTCAGGTTTGACGCATCGCTGACGCCGCCGACCGAGGAGCATTTCGACCAGTGGCCGACGGACAGGGACTTCCTGCTGAACCTGCACCACGCACACTTCACGGAGCTGCGTCTGATGTCCAGCTTCGACACGCCCTTCGTCAGCTTCATGGCGCCGCCGCAAACCGTCAAGGCAAGTCGGCATGACTGTCTGGCAAGTCCAGACTTTTTTCGTCTACCTAAAAAAACATGGCTGCCCGTGTCGGCTTCATGACGCCGGCGCAAACCGTCAAAGCACGTCCAGATGATGTTTGTCTTTTCATATGTGGTGTCTGGCGCCTTGAACGTGTTCGGACAGCATTGATGCTGCGTCAGATGTCTCGCCTGTGACACACTGCATGCATCTGGCCACATGGTGCGCTGCCCAGTAGCATCGTGAGTAACCAGGCCGAAAAGTTTTCTGCATGTGCTGCAGAAGTCGCTGTTCATCCAAGAGAAAAGCAGGACCGATCCGAGTTTCTCTCAAGTGCTGGCGGTCTTCAAAAAGGTGCGCTGCCTGCAGAGGCTGTCATTCGCTCATTGTCAAGGATTGTTGTCAAGGATTGTGAACTCGCCAAATGTATCTGCAACGCCAAGTGCCATGTGCACTGCCGTGCTTCAGCAGACTGCTGTTGAAGACACGATGGCGCTGCTGACGCAGATCTAGGCATTCTCAGCTTGCCAGTCAAATGTCACCCAAACTTTCGAGCCCATCAAGTGCTTTCTCGAGTGCAGCTGCCGGGCCTGTAACACATGTCTCATCCAATTACACGGTTTCATGTAGTCACAGCTCGTCAACAAAGTTCCCGGCCAGACCCCTGCTGGTTGATGTGTGCCAGCTTGCCGCGCTGCAGCTGCCGGGGCTGTGGAACGTGTCCTGCCTGAGCGGCAACTGGGCCCGCGTCGCCGCAAACTGGCGCCGCCTCAAACCGCACCTGCAGGACCTCGATGTCCTGCGCTTCCAAGGTGTGCTGATATCTTGTGTGTTATTTTTCTTATGTCTGTGTTCCCTGATCTGGAGTAGCGACAAATTATCGGTGCAAGAGGCATGAGCAGTGGCCTCATGCGCATGCGGGCCAGGCCTATCTGGCGGCCCACACACCTCCTCTTCACTTGCAGGCTGCATGCAGTCGTCCGATGTCCAGCCAGCGAGCCAGATCTTCTGTATCATCCGGAGCTACTGATGTCCTGCTGATGAGCAGTCTACACCATGAGCTGCAGCTCCCCATGCTGGGTGGTGCGGGGGAGGGCATTGCGGAAGCCGTGGGCGGTTGTCTGGGGTACGCACCTGTGCCGTGACTTCTGCGGCGCCGCCAAATTTTCATCCTTACTCGATTTTGCGTTTCCAAAACCCTGCACCTGGCATCCTGCAGGTCCGATGCTGGGCGGCGCGGGCGTTGGCATCGCCGAGGCGGTCGGCGACCGTCTGGGGTACCTGTGCCTCGATTACTGCTTCTCCGCAATCTCGGATGCGGCCGCCATGGCCGCCTTCCGTGGCTTGAAGGTGTGTGGAATCCCGCTACTGCCAGCCCTGCACTGACGATGTGACGACGGGAGGCGGAGCCAGCCTCTCTGGGGGTGCGCAGTGCTGCCGTCTGTACACGACAAGGATCGGTTTGCCCTGCTTTCATCACGTGTCATCTACACGCTGCACCTTGACTACTGAACACATATGCAACAAAAACGAGCACCTTTGCAACATGCTGCAGGTGGCCTACATGATCGGGCTGCGGGACTGCACCGGGCTGACGGGGGCGTCTTTTGCAGCGCTCGGTCACCTGGCGCCGACGCTGCGCTCGCTGGAGTTTCAGGCCATGGGCAGAGTGATTCCTCTTGACCTGCCCTTCATTCGACTTGGGTCTGTATGCCTGTCGTGAAAGTCCAGTCTCGATGTTTGTCTTGCAGGGTTGCGTTTCGTGTTTGAAGTTGAAATATGTCGTTGTCACTGCGTGCTCGTGGCCGCTTGCAGGTGACAGACGAGCACCTGGGTCACATCAGCGGCCTCACCAATCTGGAGGTGATGATTGTATACGGTCTTGATGCAGCAATGTTCGCGCAACTCGTGGCCACTGCGTTTGTCACTTGATCTAGCAACACCATACGGGTCGTATGCTGACGGGCAGATGCTGATGCAGATGCTGATGTTTGGCGGCTGCGGGACCTGCAACATCATGTCCTCTCCGGTTTGTCCCCCCAATTTTGCTCGTGGTGCAGCCTGCACGAAGGTGCATGGAGCGTATTGCATACCTCGACGACGCATGCCGCCAGCGCAGCAGCGGTCGCTGTCTCAATGCTTGGAGCCCGCCTTGCTTCAGGCGCTGGCCACGACAGCAGCACGCAGGGAGCCACGAGCCTTGCATGCTGCCGCGTAGGTGTTTGCACCTGCACTGTAGACCAACGTGCTGCTGACCAGATAAAGCGGACCTGCTGTGTTCGCGCAGAATCCGCCGGTTCAGGTCACAAACGCGGGGCTGAGTACGCTGGAGGGCATGTCGCACATGACGCGGCTGCGGCTGACGGTGGCGGAGCCCATCACCGACGAGGGCCTGGGCCGCCTTTCCAGCATGACGTGCCTGACGACGCTGCTGCTGTCCCACCTGCACAAGGTGACATCCGCGCGAAAACGGCTGGTTGACGCTGCTGCTGCTGTCCCACCTGCACACGGTGAGACATCGGACTGATGAGGGTTCCATCTGTGCGAGAACTGTTGTTGATCAGCATGGCTCGTTCATGATGCGGGCCTCCAGCACCTCCCCGTCCTTTTGGATCACAGCTGGAAGCTGGAAGCGGACAGTGGCGCACAGCTGCTCTCCTATCATGGGCCACATGCACTGGACAGAACGTCGTGTCACATTGCCCAGTCGATTTGCCGACTGAGCCGTAATGACGACGCCACATAACGGAGAGAGAGAAAGAAACATTCGCTCCGTTGTTTGTGGGTCTGCACACCGACTGCAGGACGCCGGCGCCGGGCCGAGCTGCAGGGCGCGCCGCGCAGCCTGCGCGAATTGCTGCTGCCCACCTCTGCGCCACGTCCAGGATTTTTTTTCAACGTTTACGCCTGTGATACAAACTGCAGGACGCCGGCGCCTCGCTGGTCAAGCTGCAGGGCGCGGCGCGCAGCCTGCAGGAGCTGCTGCTACCCACCTCGGCGCCGGACGCGGCCGCCTTCCTGCCGCCGCTGGCGGCCTTCACGGCTCTGACGCGGCTCACCATCGGCGACGATGAGCACTACGGCGCGCCCCTGCCCCATGGGTACGATTGCCTGGCCTGCTATTCTGCTGTGCTGTGTTTCGCAGATTGCGGCACATGAGTCCGAGGGAGGGACTCAGGCGCTCAAACATCAAATGAAGTTTCAGATGAAGTTCCAATTTTCTCAAAGCCGGGCGCCAACATCAACCGACACCCATTGTCTGGCGCAGTGACCCGGCGGAGCTGTCCGCGCCCTGGTGCGAGTTCCAGGGCCTCTCCACCCTGGCCAACCTCAAGTGCGCCTATTTCCGCAACACCGTTTTTTGGAACTCGCAAACACACGAGGCTTTCCTGTGTTTCGAAACTTGCTATGAAAGCCTCCCCTGCAATCACAGGACATCCACCTTTAGGAGGTTGGCTGCCGTTTTGAAGTGCATCGCCGGCTGCCTGCAGTTGCTGGGCATTCATTTGATCAGCAGCAAATCGAAGAGCTCTATCGTGCCTTATGTCATGTCGATTTTTTTGTTGAATCTGCACGTTGTGAATAGATATCCACGTGCTCCGCTGCTGCCGCCAGGATCCTGACCATCACCAACGCGAACATTGGCGACGATCACCTCGCCGCCGGCCTCGCCGGCATGACCAGTCTCCAGGTGGTTTCATTCCCTTTTTGGAAGCCAGAATGTTTCCTCGTTGGCCTCGCATCACATACTGCATCCGGGAACACAGCATGCGGAAATAAAGCCCTGCCGGCTCAGCGCTGGGCTGGGATGCGCATATGGCGGCCTCGACTGCAGACAGCACCTTCAAGACCTGCGCTGCATCACGCAGCAGCTGCCCTCTGCCACAGTAGTCCTCGTGGTTCACTCTGCATGCTGCAGCTCACACACGAGCAGGAGCTTCTGGGATACCCCAACGTCGCTCTACGGGCGCCGCATCAACGACCCCTGCCTATGTCTCAGAGAATGAAGCCTAGTTCAACCGCTCCCAACATGTTTCAATGCACACAGGAGCTGGAGCTGCTGGGTTGCCCCAACGTGTATGGTCCCGGCCTGGCGGGCGTCGCCTCCGGGGACCTGTTCCGCCGCCTCAAGCTGGACTTTTCCGCCTGTGTCGACGTCGAATATGTGACCCGCGACCTGCTGCCCAGCTGGCAGGGCCTGAGGTATTGCCGAGGACCGTTTTAATTGCTGGTTTCTCTGTCCGCGTGGGAAGCGCTGAGCAGCAGGCATCGTCACTGCCGGCGGCGCTGTCCTGTTTTGCGATGTGCTTTGTAGTCCAGCGGAGCTCCTTGTGTGCTGCCTGGCTGCCGCTGAATCCGGATGACAGGCACAGCATCAACCCTTGCAGACACCCAAGCTGCATGCCACCACCCAACAAGGTGCTGCGAGTCACGCCAGAATGTCCCCTGAAGCGAGCGGTTGCTCAACATGGTAGTGCACTGCAGGGCGCTGGAGCTGGTGCGCATGCCGGGCCTAGGCGACCGGGCGATGGCGTACCTGGGCCAGCACCTGCCGCCGGGCGTCACGCTGCTGAGCCTCGCGGGCCCGCCGCCTCCGCAGCTGCAGCCGGGGGTGCGGCTCGGCCCGTCTGCTGCTCTGCTCAAAGTTCAGGTTTCAGTGCACATGCCCATGCAGGGCTGCTCCCAATCGCCCAGGGGTGTGCGGAGGTCCTTGGCCAGGCTCAGCAGCCAGCTGTACTGCCTGCCAGGACCGCTGTTGAGTTTCAATGTCTCTTCGCTAACAGCGTAATTTGTCACAGGCGATGGAACAGCGCGAGGCGACGTTCAAGATGGTCACCGACGCCGGCGTGCGTGCCTTTGCGCGCAGAGTGCGCGGCCCCTCCCGCCTGCGCCGCCTGCTGCTGCCCGCATGGCCGGGCGTCGGCGATGCCTCGCTCAAGGCGATCGCCCGCAGCGGCCGATTCCCCGAGCTGCTGGTGAGTGATGGCTGATGTCACCTGGATTGACTTGAATAGGTATATACAGATGGATGTGGGAGGGTAGCGCTTGCCTGGCACGAGGCCGTGGCTCGTAGCCGTTTCTCGATTTCACAAACTCATCCTGCGTCGTGGACTCCAAGGGCCTTCCATGATGCCACCCCCTATCAAAAGCCCGCGGCGTCCTTCCGCTGCCAATATGCCAGAACAATTCCTAGAATACATCGAACTTTTCGCAGGTTTTGGCGGCGGAATTCACTGGTGTCACCGATGATGGCATCCTGCAGATGGTGCGATTTGCGGGTTTCTGGCCCGGCATGCATGTTCATTGCCTGTCCTCCACGCCTGCAGCGTTCATATCAGTGACGCACGCAGAGCGAGAGTGAGGCACACAACCATACTGATGAGCTGCATGCACACTGTCGAACATGCAGAAAAGCTGTGTTTTGGATTTCTCTGCTGCCGACTGCTCTGTACAAGACCTGTACTCTTCATGAATGTTTAGTCTATGACCTGTGGTCAAATTCACATGTGCTGTCCCAGGCAGGCATGCCGTCGCTCCAGGCGCTGAGCGTCATCGGAGCCGCTGGCGTCACCTCGCCTGGAATGCAGGTTCTTGAATACGCCTTTCGGGTGGGAACGTCTGCAAACCGCTGCCCAACTCACATATGTGATTGCCTCGTCATCACGCTTGACCGAGCATCAGCATTGACGTGCCGTCGTGTGAAGCAGAGACGATCGATGGGCAACGGGAGCAGAGCAAATCCGGCAGAACGAATTTCTGCTCGCGTGCAGATGCGCGGGCGCTACATCATGAACACCCGAGACGGCAGCCACAGCTTCCAGCTTTACTAGGCGAGAGCGACTGGCTGCTCCCCATTTCGCGCCTGCTGACAGCTGGTGATTTTAATGCTGCCGGTGGCGGTCCTGCTGATGTTGCATGGACGACCTTAGGACATGTTGAATATCGAGGTGGAGCATGTTGCATGAATTTGCAAGCCTTTTCGTTGTATGTGCGCTACTACTAGAGGGCTGCTGCTAATGCGTTGTTTGCGGCTTTTCTTTGCATCATGCATGTCGCTTTGCTGCTTGATGAATGCTGGCGGCATCTCTGCAAAGAGCGTTTGCGTTGTATGTGCGGTACTACTAGAGGGCTGCTGCTAATGCATTGTTTGCGGCTTTTCTTTGCATCATGCATGTCGCTTTGCTGCTTGATGAATGCTGGCGGCATCTCTGCAAAGAGTGCTAAGTGCTGCTCAGAAGTCACCTTGGTTGGCACGTGGAATTCAAGATCCTTAGGTGGTGTGAATTTGTGTCAGTGGCATGTTTGGCTGGCACTGCCAAATCGCCTGGATGTGCCGCCAATGTGTGCCGTGCAGCGCGGCGGCGGACGTACCAGCAAGCGCATTGCCAAAGCTAAGAAGTTGCCGTCCAGCGCAGGAATGCGTTTTGCTTTAACGCAATGGTGTCTTACGGGGAGTACTTCTCTTCTTGAAAAAGTATCTGTCACCAGAATGCTGCACATCATGCATGGAATGGGCCGCACCCAGATGACATGCAGCATTTCTCATTTTGCTTGTCACAACCCTCCGCCATGACGGTCTGCCCTGTCTAAATTACACATTTTCAGGCTCGCCGCCAGTCCATCCCGCAGGACGCTGCTCTGCTCGAAGCAGCATCCGCATTTGTGAGGATCGACACCTGGGCACCTGGGCATCGACATCAGCCATACGATTGTTGCTTCCGCTCAACGGTTCACATTGACTCGATAGTATCGAGACAAACTTAGTAACGACCGCCCATCGCGATAGGTTGCCGCACCCGAGCTTGCTTCGGGGAATGCGCCAGCTCGCATCTGGAGCCGCTGCGGTGCACTGCAGGCGAGTCGGTGACGCTGCCTAGCACACTGCCTACGTGCTGCTGCGCTTACTATCTGCGCTGCTGCGCTGCAAAAGCAAGTGTTTTCGGCCTGCTGGCCCGCTCTGAGCGACCCATGTACAACTCAAGCGCAGGGTGCCAGGTCGCGCCGCCACCACCGGGCGGATTCTGCGGACGCAGCGCAGCCTCAATGCAGCAGCCCAGCGCACTCAGCACCGTCAAGCACACGGTCCAGCCCTCCGGCACACAGCGCATGCCTTGGCGGAATCCGCTGCTGCCCAGGGCAGCTTCGCAGCGCAACAGCCCGCCGCTGAGATTCCTGCTCTCAAGGAGTGGGCTGTGACGTGCGCTTCGCTGGGCACCGGGCAGCAGATGGTGAGCTACTGCCAAACATATCGTTCGTCAGGCAGCCCATGAACCCGTGCATGTCTGTGATGTCAACAAGATGCTCACAGCCTGCACATTGCACTTACCTTCCAACAGTTTGTCATCCGGGGATCAGAGTGCAAAATCCCATTCAATGACGCACTGCACGCCGCAGGTGGTGTTGCGGAAGGGCGGCATCGACGAGCCGGCGTTTGCGCTTCCGGCTTCCCGCTTCTTGCTGTTCCCGACATCCTTCCACTCCGGCGCGGACTTGGTCAAGCCGCTCGCAGCGGCCCGCTATGAGGAGGTAGGTTTTTCCTGTGCTCTGTGTGCTGGAAAGGGTAATCTCGTCCTTCTCGCAGTATGGAGCCCGGCGAAATTTCTCACTCGCAGCGGCCAGCTCTGAGGAGGTGGGGTTGAAACAGCATGCTGGAGTCTCGACTTGTTGGTGCTCCAGGTTATGACGACTGCAGACAGCCCAGCAAAGAGCGCAGCAGTTGCGTGAGCTGCACAATCTGTCCTGCAGGAGTTGGCGATGGAGCCGAAGGCGCAGACATTGCTGAGTGTCAGCGTCGCGGCGGAGGTGACGGGCGCCTGGACCACGGCGGACCCTGCGGTTGTTTCTGCGCTGGACGACCTGCATGTGTGGACGTCCGGGTACCTCGACAAAAGGTCAGTGAGCATACCTTTCTCCGTGCAAACGCCCGGACTGCAAAGCACCTGGCGGATAGGTGACCTGGAGCTCCTGCATCTACTGGGCTTCGAGAGGACAAGGCTGACGCCCCGCGCCTGGCGATTGAGGCCGCCTGACGTGCGCCCCACAGGCTGCGGTGGCGGCGGAAGCAGCCCATCACTGTGCTGGAACTGCGCTGCCGGCGGCTCGCGGCACCTTTTCAGCTGCACAACTATCCCGAGCTGTGGGGCTGCTTCAGCTGGGTATCGCTGCCGGCTGGAGAGGGTACAAGCTTTGAGACGCTGTGGGCGGACGGCGTCGTGGCGCTGACGGATGGCGACTTTGCGCGGCAGCAGGCGGCGTGCAGGCGAGCCCTGGCGGAACTAGAGGGAGTCACGCAGCTGGAGCTGTGAGCGGGATGCGGATCACGACATTTTCTTGAAGGTCTGATGAAGACACATGACGTCACATAGCCCATGTGGCAGGCGACGCGGTGGGGTGCCGCAGAGGATGGGCCCTGCATGAGCCGCGCAATGTACAACACAGTACGATATGATTTGGTTTCTGACGCAAAAGCTGTGTACATCTGATTGAGTGTCAAGAACCGACTTTGCTGGTAAAATTTTCTGCACACCGGGACCCGCCAGTCGTACTCGGTCTAGAGTCCTCCAATCGCGCGCGATGGAACTACGACACCCACCCTCGCATACTCTTCGTGCGTGTGCAGTCACTGCTTGATTTGATGCTGCCTAACGCGTCGTGGCTAGATAATGGCCGCGCCTCAGCCGTCTAAGGCGTCAAAACAGGCATTGCCGCAATTTCAGCATTCGATCGCCACTGACCAGGAACTGGAGCAGAAGCTAGCCGAGCCGGGAATCAAAGGTGCGCACGATCTTTTTGTGATGCAAGGCGTACTTAAAACAAATTCAAACAGCCGTGAATTAGTTTGCTTGCTGTCGAGCAATCAGTGGTTGATGGGCTGCTTCATAGTTGTGGAGCTCCATTCCTGGGCGGGTCCATGCAAAGCCGTTGTTAACGCATTCAGAAGGCTTCACTTCGAATATCAAGATGAGGCTGTGCTGCAGTTCATATCGGTAAGCGCGGTTCCAGCTTGAATGCGGACAGAGCATGCGCCGCAAGTTGCACCCGTTCACACTCCGTTAAGACCGTGCAATTGAATGCAGGTCGACGCTGACAAGTGCACGCTAGTTGAGGAGGCAAAACAGCATGCGAATCATTGCGCACCGAAGTTTCTGGTGTACAAGGTGCGTGCATCGTCCGCCTTCTGCCGCCGAGACCGGCCATGTCTGTTCTGCTGGCGGCACCCATTTGACATCTGCGAACGACCTGACGCAAACTTGACACACAGTTCACGTTGTATGCAGAACGGCATCCTGAAGAAAAACGTTGATGGCGCCAACTCGCCGGCGGTTGAAGAGGCAATCAAGGCGTCACTGGCAGAGGACTTGGATCCAACCCAGAGCTTGCGGGTGCTTTCGCATTAAGTGGCGTCACATTGATGCAGCATGCATGGTGCTTAGCTGGGTATATCAAGGCCCAGATTTTCCATTTTGATGCCGATGGTGGTTTCCCAGAGGCCTGCGCCGCTGCTGCTGCACAGGAAACTGTGGAGAATCCTTTCGCAGCCGCAATCGCAGCCCGCGGTGCGGCCGCGCCAGCAACACAACGTGAGGCGCCAAAGGGGGAGTTCAAGCAGCTGCTGGCGGCGGTGGCGTCGGAAGGGGCAGAGGCTCCACTGGGCTCTGCAGCCCGAGCTGTGGGACCCTAGGGATTGAGAGCTTTCGAAGCACTCTTTCAAGCCCATGCAAAGGACAGTACGGCCCACATATCAAGCAGTCAAAATTGGATGAAGGACCGACACTGAAAAGGCAATCTTTCAATTTTCTGATTGACATTAGTTCCAAATGTAATATGTCATGGTGCACTGCAATTCGCTTCGTGACTGCAACGATATTCAGCGTATCTGCCGCGCTCCATTTCCAGGCTCAGGATCTGCCCTCCTCTCGTCACACTCCCGCCACTCTGCCTCACCCCAAAACTGGAACTGCCGCACAGCCTGTAGCGCAGCAGCCCTGTGCCGTGCCTCTTGCCGGTACAGAACGTGATATCTGTATTGCCGGAAACGAAACCTACGGCCGGTACGGAATAGAAAAGTCGTACGCTTTGCCTGGCTTGGCGCACTCGTAGGCGCACTGCCGCCGGCAGCCGCGCAGCACCCTCTCCTGCGCCTTACCGCTGACCTTGAACCCTAGCTCCTCCCGGCTCTCCGATGTGTACGCCGCCAGCCCGGCCTAAATGTCAGAAAATCCGTCGATTCATAGGTTTTCTTTCTGCAGCAGAAAATGTGGTAAGCGGGAGCAGCAGGGATGAGGAACACCTTCTTTCGGTGTGATTTGCTCGCAGATTCAATCACAGGACAAGTGTCTGATCTCCAGAGTCCCCAGCGTACCGACGCATACCTCACAGGCGGTGCTGCACGACGCAGCGCACGCCGGCTTGAGCTCGGCGTCCGTCGCGCCACGGCAGGTGCGGTCGCCGATCGCGTTCACCTGTGGGGTGAGCGGCATGGAGATTGTAAGCAGTCTGTACATTTTGCAGCGTGCTTTGGAAGTGAAGTCTGGTGATGCACTCCGGCATCTTGCCAGTGGCACAGGTCATCGGTGCGATGATAGCATCCATATGCACAGCAGGAAGGAGGATGTCAATTGAGTGGGATTGCAGCCTGCAGGGCGGCATGGCAATGGCAGCACTCACGCGGGCTCCGGTGGAAAGGCCCTCAAAGCTGGGGGATTCCTGTCCCGCCGCAATAGCTGCGGTGCAGGTTTCCACCGTGAAGCCCCGTCGCCGAGACACGATCTGCATTACCGATCAAATTCAGCTTCATTGACGTCACCATCGAGCAGGGCTGCAGAATGAGCCGTCACTCAATTCACCATTGACCCGACGCCCTCCCAGCTACATATCAAGCAACATAGCAAAGCAGTAGCCAAAGCAGCCATCAAGGCTTCTAGCTATCAACGCACCTTCTCGCCATCCATTTTGTCAATGAAGAAGCGTTTGAACGTCGTCCTGCGCAAGTTCGCATTCTTGCTCTCAATGCGAGCGTCAACCTCAGGGACAAACCACTCAATGTGAACGTGAACCTCAAGCCAGTCAGCCCACCAAGGTGCTTGCCCGAAGGGGCCATCCATCAGAGTCCTCACCCATAGAGCGTGAAGGGGTCGGTTGGCTCATCCAGATCCTCGCCGCCGCCAAACAACCCCGCCAAATCCGCCACCGGGTTTGACGACCGGCTGTCGCTGCCGCGATGCTGCTGGCCGCCAGCTGCTGCCGGGGGTGCTTCGTGCTGATGTGAGCGCGCTTCGAGTGCAGCGCTGCATGCCTCTGGATGCTCGAGTGCCAAGGCCGGTCCGGCCAGGGCTGAGGCGGGGCAGCTGGCTGCGAGCAGTGCTGCCGTTGCGGCGGCGGCGGTGCGGCTGAGAAGCTGGCGCCATGCGACGTTGGCGGGCGCGGCGGCAGCGTCGTGATCTGAGATGAGCCTTTCGGCTGGCGAGTGTGATCCACGTGCCGCTGCCTGTCGCTGGTGTGCTGTTCGGCGGCGGGGGGCGCGCCTGCACGCCAGACCATAAAGCGAGTGGCGGCGGCGTCGGGTGGATGAGAAGGACCATGATGAGCATCAGAATATTTGCAATTGACAGACTCATCAGAGACAAACCTGCAGAAGGGACGGTGTCTGGACGCGCTGGACGTCGTGTGACGAGCGCTGCCTGCTGACAGCTGTGGCTGTTGCCGCATGCCGCTGGCTTGCGTCAACCAGATGTGCGATGCGCACCGCATTGAGCGTTCCATTGTTGAACTTACACTGGAAAGCAAGCGTATCTGAATATATCACGTCGGTCAGCTGCAAGATCGTCGGGCACGCTCATCAGTTGCATGCAAATTTGCTCAGTTGGCATCTGCAAGGCAAATATCAAGGTGCAGCCAGCCAAACTGTCAGCGCAGCAATTTGCTTCGCTCCTATACTGCGGATGTATTCAAATTGCTGCAACCCAATCAATGCTGCTGCCTGCGGCAAGACTTGGTGATCAAAGTGGCCCTGTGTCATCAGTGGAAGTACAGCATGCCGGGGACGGGGAAGCACAACATCTGGCTGTGTAGACGCATCTGTAGACAATCACAGCCAAACTGATGCCCCATTTTGTAGCGATGGGTGTCCTCCAGTTGTTGATCCAGTGTTCCGTTCAAAACGTTGCATCAAGTGATCCTGACGACAGCTCGTGTGGCTACATATGAGAAGGGCACACCATCGCTGAAGCTTTGCGCGAA
>JAABUW010001624.1_pt1 | contig 36778 bp, 45 predicted proteins | sample 5560081 | NCBI WGS metagenome assembly JAABUW01 (sample SAMN10711882, study PRJNA513363) | rock metagenome | isolation source: Antarctica rocks | place: Antarctica: Victoria Land, Knobhead sud | reverse complement strand
TGATTCAGATAAGAAAGTCAACTTTCGTAGAGAATACTACAACTTGATTCAAGAATCAAAGAAGTTCAGCGAGTTTTACACTCAGTTTCAACGATTATCTTTCTATCTGAAGTATCATGAAAAGCAATTGATCGTTGATCTGAAAGATAAAATAAATTCCCGTCTTCGATTCGTTTGAATAAATCAATTAGTTCAATCTAATTCTCTCAAAAAGATTCATTTCTACCTGATTCATTTGAATAATGATCAGCGAGTCATTCAAGAAATCAAGAACAAAGTCAATCTCATCAAACGCGTCAACGATCTGTCAAAGATCATCTTTCATAGAGCTGTTGTTACTCAGTCAGTCAATCATTCAAAACCTGATCATCTAAAGTCGTGCGACGCGATTTTAACTAACGTCAAAGAAGCAGACGTTTTAGTTGAAATCTGTTTCATATGTCATAAATCAGATCATAACTCTAGAGAGTGTTCTGATCGACCTATCAGAATCAATGCAATGAACAATGAATACAATTGTTTTGAGTTCGATTTCGATTCAAATTTCGATTCAAAAAACTAGTCATCTCTTCAAAAGTCATCAAAGAGATAGAGATTATATCTTTGTGCAAACTAGACGAAATTCTATCAGAAGAGAATTACTTTGAAAAGTCGTTTCTAATTGACGTCTTTCTCAACTCTCAGAATCGATCTTTTAGTCTTCGTTCTCTGATAGACAGTGATTCAGTCGCTCATATGCTCATACATGCTAATCTAGTCAATAGAGTATGCAAGAAACTAGAAATTCAATCTATATCACTGACAAAAGAGAAGTTAATAAGAGACTATGATGAAAAGATATCTAAGAAGATCATCACTCATAAAATTCTACTCAATCTCATCATCGAAAGTCATAAGAAATTGACTGTATCAATGCTGATAGCTGATATCAATCATCATGAAGTCATATTGAGTAAGCTCTGAATGAATAAAAACGAAATATTATTGAATATGCGAAACGACGTCATTGTTTTTCCGAATCAATTAAATACTTCTATTTCGATTTTTTCAATTCTTCTCAATTCAAAGCACTTAAGTTGATCGCGATCAACTTCGCTCTCTTCTATCATTCAGACTAAGACTTCTATTATGCTTAAACGATCTGTTTCAACTACGACTAAGAAAGAATCATTCTCGATTCGAAGCATAGATGCAGCTTTGTTCAAAACTCTACTGAATCAATCAAAGAAGAATCAGACTGAAGTCTTTGCTCTATTCATGACTGATATTGATAGAGAAATCACGTACAATACTCAGTGCAATTTGAACGTTTTAAACGTCTTGTTACGAGCGTATCAAGGCTGAATAGAGCTAGTCAGTGTCTCTAGCTCAGATCTGACTCAGTTTCTATTTTCTTTCATCAACATCTCTTTGTTCAACATCATCTTTCTTTCTACATCACATTCTACTCGTGTCACAAACACATTCTCTTTGAGCTTAGCGCAGCCTCTGAATATTACTTAAATAGAAGCTCTTGTACTCATCTTCTTCTGTATTCTTAATATTCAGTTATAGCTATCTCTAAAGATCAAGCACTATTCAATTCTGACTTTCGCTGATTGACTCACCTAGGCACGATTCTGACATTATATTAAGAATTCGTTAATCACACGATACTGATCTCATTACTCATTCAACATACTCATCTAGACAGAACGAGTTTAAAGAAATTCATTTACCTGATGATCAACGATAATTGAAAGATAGAACAACACTAGAGAGTTGAATAGAATCAACGACAAGACTGTTTGAATTGCTAGACTACTTATCACTCATTAAGTACACAAAGTTCACTCGATTACGAGAATCACGATAAAGAATCTTCGTGAATTGCTCAAGAATCAAATCGATCGATAGATTCAATGATAAAGAATCTTCGTTGTTTGCTAGAGAATCAATCAAACCAATCAACAAATAAATCTCATCTTCTTTGTTGAAGATTAAACATCATTCTATACGTCTTTCTTCTTCAATCGTCGAGCATCGTCATTCGTTCAACTCTCTTTCAAAACAAACCTCATCATGTCTAGTCATTCGCTCACTGAAGAGTGTTTCGAAGAATTTCGAAATCGTTTCTCTCAAACCTCTGATGCTGATTCATCGAAACCACGAACGAAATCATCAAGTGCTGCATCATTTATTCATGAAGATGACGAATCATTCACTGAAACGATAATACTTCTCATGTTCTACGAAATCTGAAAGACTTGAAGCCTAGTTCTTGATGAAGAAACAGATTGACTCTACGAGTTAAATAAACAACAAGAAGACGAAATCAAAGAGTTGAAGACTAGACTTCAAGCTAAAGAAAACACTTCTTCTGATTTCACCTACTCTAAGCGTTCTAGGTCTCAAAAAATACCTGATTCTTCGCTGTTTACTGATGAAAAGAACTTTACTTGAAAGAACTGATACGAAAAAATTCAGAATAAACTAGAGATCAACGTCGACCTCTTTTCTAATGAACGAGTCAAATTGAGCTATATACATTCTAGATTATTCGATGACGCAGCTGAGATCACTCAAGCTAGACGCGAACGTGACTGTATCAATCTCTATAAGATCGTTGACGACCTTTTGAAAGAGCTAGCTCAGTTGTTCGATGACTCAAATAAGAAAGTCAACTTTCGTAGAAAATACTACAACTTGGTTCAAGAATTCAAGAAATTCAATGAATTTTATACTCAGTTTCAACGTCTATCTTTCTATCTAGACTATCACGAGAAGCAACTGATCGCTGATCTGAAAGATAAAATACATTCTCGTTTTCGATTCATTTGAGTAGATTAACTAGTTCAACCTGATTCTCTAAAAGAAATTCGTTTCTACCTGATTCATTTGAATAATGATCAGTGAGTCATTCGAGAGATTAAGAACAAGATCAAACGCGTCAATGATCTTTCTAAGACTATCTTTCATAAAGCGACTGTTATCACTCAGTCAGTCGATCATTCAAAGTCTGATCAGCTAAAGTCACGCGACGCGGTTTTAACTAGCGTCAAAGAAGCAGACATTCTAGTTGAAAGCTGTTTTATATGTCATAAATCAGATCATAGCTTTAAAGAGTGCTTCGACCGATCTACTAGAATCAATGCAGTGAACAATGAATATGATCGCTTTGATTTCGATTCGAATTTCGATTCAAAAAACTAGTCATCTCTTCAAAAGTCATCAAAGAAATAAAGATTATATCTTTGTGCAAACTAGACGAAATTCTATCGAAAGAAAATTACTTTGAAAAGTCGTTTCTAATTGATGCTCATCTCATCTCTCAGAATTAATCTTTCAGCCTTTGTTCTCTAATAGACAGTGATTCAGTCGTCTACACGATCATACATTCTAATCTAGTCGATAAAGTATGCGAGAAACTGGGAATTCAATCTATATCACTGGCAAAAGAGAAGCTAATAAGAGATTATGATGAGAAGATATTTAAGAAGATCATCACTCATAAAATTCTACTCAACCTCATCATCGAAAGTCATAAGAAATTGACTGTATCAATGCTGATAGCTGATATCGATCATCATGAAGTCATATTGAGTAAGTTCTGAATGAACAAAAACGAAATATTATTGAATATGTGAAACGACGTCATTGTTTTTTCAAATCAATTGAATACTTTTATTTCGATTTTTTCGATTCTTTTCAATTCAAAGCACTCAAGTTGATTGCAGTCAACTTCGTCTTCTTCAATCACTCAGACTAAGATCTCTATGATGCTTAAACGACTCGTTCGAAAAGAGTCATTCTCGATTCGAAGCATAGACGCAGCTTCGTTCAAAATGCTGTTGAATCATTCAAAGAAGAACAAGATCAAAGTCTTTGCTCTATTCATGATGAACATCAATAGAAAAATCGCGTACAATACTCAGAACGATTTGAACGCTCTAAACGTCTCTTCAATCGATGAAACGACTCAGAATTTGAAAGATATTAAAGCAAAGCTGTTATCGAAATATCATGAGTTTCTAAATGTTTTTGATCGAGCTCAATTGAATAAACTACTCTCTCATCGCTTCTACGATCATAAAATCGAGCTCATCAGTGATTCAACGTTCTCTCGCTGTCGAGTCTATCAAATGTTCTCTGTCAAACTTCTGAAAGTAAAGAAGTACTTAAACAAGAATCTGTCAAAGAAATTCATCACTTCTAGTCAGACCTTCTATTTCTTTCCCGTTTTATTTGTTCTCAAAGCAAATGAAGATCTTCGATTCTGCGTGAACTATTGAAAGCTAAATGTCATTTTCAAAAGAAATAGGTATTCTCTATCGCTGATAAATGAGATCATTGATAAAATAGTGAGTTGCAAGCATTTGACTAGATTGAACATCATATCAGCGTTCAACAAACTTCGAATGCATCTCGATAGCAAGAATTACATCACTTTTATCACTGCTTTAAAAGCATATAAATACAAGATGCTATCATTCAAACTGACTAATGAATCGACCTTCTTTCAGCAATATATGAATGATGTTCTATGAAACTTTCTGAACGACTTTTGTCAAGTCTATCTAGATGACATTCTCATCTATAGCAAAACGAGAAAGAAACATAGAGATCACGTCAAACTAGTATTGAGTCGACTACGCGAAGCTGAACTGCAGATGAATATTCGAAAGTGCGAATTTGATGTAGAAGAGACTGTCTTTCTAGAAGTCATCGTATCAGAACTAGATCTTCGTATGAATTTCAGCAAAGTGACAGTTATAGTCAGCTGAATCACTTCGATCAATCTAAAAGAAATTCAGAGCTTCGTGAGATTCATTAACTTCTATCGTCATTTCATTAAGAACTTCTCGAAGCTAGTCAAATCGTTCACTCAGCTGACAAGAAAGAACACGTCTTTTGTTTGAAACAAGATCTGTGTTCAAGTCTTTGACAATCTAAAGAAACAAGTCAGCTTGATCTCAGTACTTCGTCACTTCAATCTCAAACGACAAGCTATTCTGAAGATCGATGCTTTGAACTATGTAAAAGATGAAATACTATCTCAGTATGATGACGAGAAAGTTTTTCATTCGATGATCTTCTACAGTAAAAGCATGATCTTCGCTGAAATCAATTATCACATCTATGACAAGAAATTGCTAGTCATTATTCGATGCTTTGAACATTGATGACTCGAGCTGAAGTGCATTGAACTACTCATTCAGATATTCATCGATCATCAAGCTTTGAAGATCTTCATGAAAAATAAACAGTTGAGTCGATGACAAGTCAACTATCTGAACATTCTGTCGAAGTTCAACTTTCAGATCATCTTTAGATCAGGCAAAATGAATACTAAAGTCGATGCTTTAACTCAAATGTCTCTAGCGAACGTCTCTGAATCAGCTCAATAACTTGAAGATTGTTTTCAAACTATTCTGACTCTCAATAGAGTTGATGTTCTACTCGTTGAATCGAAAGCAAATCTCTATCAGCGAATGCATATGATCAATCAAACGAATGAGCTCTGCGACGAATATAGACAAGCTATGAACGAGAACAAGCTCAAATTTCATACCACTAAATTGAAGAACTGCGAAATCATTGACAGCGTTCTCTTTAGAAAAGACTTACTGTGAGTTCTTGAGAATATGCATACGAAACTGCTACAAGAAGTGCATGATCAATCTTCAATCTATCACTTCGACAATAAACGAATCATCAATCTAGTTCAGCGTTTCTACTATTGATCAGATCATTGAGTTACTATTTGATGATACATTCGAAACTGTCATGCTTGTCAGCGAAGCAAAGTCTTTAGAGATAGCATCAATGAACTTCATCATTCTCTCTCAATTTTACAGAAACGCTGAAAAGATATAGCTATGAACTTCATCACTGAACTATCTCTGTCAGAAGACTATAACGTCATTTGCACAATCATATGTCATCTCATCAAAGAACGTCACTATGTTTTCTGTCATTGAGAAGACGATGACATCTCAGTCAAAGAAACGGTTTGAATCATGCTATGAAACGTTTATCAACTGCATGATCTACTCAGTTCTATTGTTTCGAACAGAGACTCTCAATTCATATCAACTATGTGAAAGAGTCTTTGCAAGCGACTGAGAATCACAGCTAGTCTATTCACAGTCTATCATTCGAAGATCGACAATCAGACGAAACAAGTCAATCAAGACGTTGAACGCAAACTTAGAATCTACTGCAATTACATGCAGAACGACTGAGTCAAATGAATATCTATGATGAAATTCAGCGACAATTTCAATATCTTCTCGACCATCTCAATGATCTCTTTCTACTTCAATAAAGAATTTCACCTTCGAATGAGTTTCGATTCAGATACGACTGACTACAAAACAACTCATGAACGACTTGAAGTTAGAAAAGCAGATGATATTGTCATTTGAATGAAAGAACTACTGAGCTTCGACCGTCAACAATTGAAAAAGACGAAGCTGATCATCGAAGTTCAGATCAATAAACATAAACGAAACGTCATTTATGAAGTAGATGACTGAGTTTGACTATCTTTCAGAAACGTCAAGACAACGAGACTCTGCAAAGATTTGAAAGACAAACAACTAGAATCGTATCAGATCACTGTCAAAGCGAGAATCTTCTATCATCTTCGTCTATCAGTCAGCATGAAGCATCTGCATTCAATGTTCAGCTCGAAGCTACTGCGATCGTATTCAGAAGACTTTCTATCAGAACAGCATGCAGAATCTTTCAGACTCATCATTATTGATGATGACAACAATGAATACTGAAAGATAGATGACATTCTGAACTTCAGACGCTATCGAGGTCGAATACAGTACAAGGTCAAATGAAAAGATCTAGATAGAGACAATGAATGATACTATGTCGATAAAGGTGAATTCAATGACTTCGAGAAAGTTTTGAACGAATTTCATGCGTTATACTCAAGAAAGTCACGCTAGTATCGAAATAACTCAATAAGAAAGCAAGCAAATGAGCGACATTCATGCAAACATGAATTTTCAAAGAGAAGAGTAATGTTACGAGCGTATCAAGACTGAATAAAATCAGTCAGTGTCTCTAGCTCAGATCTGACTCAGTCTCTATTTTCTTTCATCAACATCTCTTTGTTCAACATCATTTTTCTTTCTACATCACATTCTACTTGTGTCACAAACACATTCTCTTCAAGCTTAGCACAGTCTCTGAATATTACTTAAATAGAAGCTTTTGTACTCATTTTCTTCTGTATTCTTAATATTCAGTTATAGCTATTTCTAAAGATCAAGCACTATTCAACTCTGACTTTCGCTGATTGACTCATCTAGACACGATTCTGACATGTCTCTTCAATTGATGAAACGACTCAGAATTTGAAAGATATTAAAGTCAAGCTGTCATCAGAATATCATGAGTTTCTAGATGTTTTTGATCGAGTTCAATTGAATAAACTACTCTCTCATCACTTCTACGATCATAAAATCGAGCTCATCAGTGATTCAACGTCTTCTTGCTGTCGAGTCTATCAAATGTTCTCTGTTAAACTTCTGAAAGTAAAGAAGTATTTAAACGAGAATCTGTCGAAGAGATTCATCACTTCTAGTCAGACTCTTTATTTCTTTCTCGTTCTATTTGCTCTCAAAGCAAATGAAGATCTTCGATTCTGCGTGAACTATTGAAAGCTAAATGTCATTTTCAAAAGAAATAAATATTCTCTATCGCTGATAAACGAGATCATTGATAAAATAGTGAGTTGCAAGCATCTGACTAGATTGAACATCATATCAGCATTCAACAAACTTCAAATGCATCTCAATAGCGAGAATTACATCACTTTTATCACTGCTTTAGAAGCATATAAATACAAGATGCTATCATTTAAACTGACTAATGAATCGATCTTCTTTCAGCAATATATGAATGATGTTCTATGAAACTTTCTGAACGACTTTTGTTAAGTCTATCTAGATGACATTCTCATCTATAGCAAAATGAGAAAGAAACATAGAGATCACGTCAAACTAGTATTGAGTTGACTACGCGAAGCTGAACTGCAGATGAATATTCGAAAGTGCAAATTCAATGTAGAAGAGACTGTCTTTCTAGAAGTCATTGTATCAGAACTAGATCTTCGTATGAATTTCAGCAAAGTGACAGTCATAGTCAGCTGAATCACTTCAATCAATCTAAAAGAAATTCAGAGCTTCGTGAGATTTGTTAACTTCTATCATCGTTTCATTAAGAACTTCTTGAAGCTAGTCAAATCATTCACTCAGCTGACAAGAAAGAACACGTCTTTTGTTTGAAACAAGATCTGTGTTCAAGTCTTTGACAATTTAAAGAAACAAGTCAGCTTGATCTCAGTACTTCGTCACTTCAATCTCAAATAACAAGCTATTCTGAAGATCGATGCTTCAAACTATGTAAAAGATGAAATACTATCTCAGTATGATGATAAGAGAGTTCTTCATTTGATGATCTTCTACAGTAAAAGCATGATCTTTGCTGAAATCAATTATCACATCTATGACAAGAAATTGCTAGTCATTATTCAATGCTTCGAACACTGACAACTCAAGCTGAAGTGCATTGAACTACTCATTCAGATATTCATTGATCATCAAGCTTTGAAGATCTTCATGAAAAATAAACAGTTGAGTCAACAACAAGTCAACTATCTGAACATTCTGTCGAAGTTCAACTTTCAGATCATCTTTAGATCAGGCAAAACAAATACTAAAGTCAATGCTTTAACTTGAATGTCTTTAACAGACGTCTCTGAATCAGCTCAACAACTTGAAGATCATTTTCAGACTATTCTGACTCTCAATAAAGTCGATGTTTTACTCGTTGAATCGAAAGCAAATCTCTATCAGCGAGTATGTATGATCAATCAAACAAATGAGCTCTGCAATGAATATAAACAAGCTATGAACGAGAACAAGCTTAAATTTCATACCACTAAATTGAAGAACTGCGAAATCATTGACAGCGTTCTCTTTAGAAAAGACTTACTGTGAGTTTCTGAGAACATGCACACGAAATTACTACAAGAAGTGCATGATCAATCTTCAATCTCTCATCTCGACAATAAATGAATCATCGATCTAGTTCAGCGTTTCTACTATTGATCAAATCATCGAGCTACTATTCAATGATACATTCAAAACTGTCATGCTTGTCAACGAAGCAAAGTCTCTAAAGATAGCATCAATGAACTTCATCATTCTCTCTCAATTTCACAGAAACGCTGAAAAGATATAGCTATGAACTTCATCACTGAACTATCTCTGTCAGAAGACTATAACGTCATTTGCACAATCATATGTCATCTCATCAAAGAACGTCACTATGTTCTCTGTCATTGAGAAGATGATGACATCTCAGTCGAAGAAACGGTTTGAATCATGCTATGAAACGTTTATCAACTGCATGATTTACTCAGTTCTATTGTTTCAAACAGAGACTCTCAATTCATATCAACTATGTGAAAGAGTCTTTGCAAGCGACTGAGAATCACAGCTAGTTTATTCACAGTCTATCATTCAAAGATCAACGATCAGACGAAATGAGTCAATCAAGACGTTGAACATGAACTTAGAATCTACTGCAATTACATGCAGAACGACTGAGTCAAATGAATATCTATGATGAAATTCAGCAACAATTTCAATATCTTCTTGATCATCTCAATGATCTCTTTCTACTTCAATAAAGATTTTCACCCTCGAATGAGTTTCGATTCAGATATGACTGACTACGAAATCACTCGTGAACGACTGAAAGCTAGAAAAGCAGATGATATTGTCATTCAAATGAAAAAGCTACTGAGCTTCGATCGTCAACAATTGAAAAAGACAAAGCTGATCATCGAAGCACAGATCAATAAACATAGATGAGACGTCATCTATGAGATAGATGACTGAGTTTGACTATTCTTCAGAAACGTCAAAATCACAAGATCATGCAAAGATTTGAAAGACAAACAACTAGAATTGTATCAGATCACTGTCAAAGTGAAGATCTTCTATCATCTTCGTCTATCAGTCAGCATGAAGCATCTGCATTCAATGTTCAGCTCAAAGCTACTGCGATCATATTCAGAAGATCTTCTATCAGAACAGCATGCAAAATCTCTCAGACTCATCATTATTGATGATGATGACAATGAACATTGAGAGATAGATGACATTCTGAACTTCAGACGCTATCAAGGTCGAATACAGTACAAGATCAAATGAAAAGATCTAGATAGAGACGATGAATAATACTATGTTGATAAAGATGAATTCGATGGTTTCAAGAAAGTTTTGAACGAATTTCATACACTATACTCAAGAAAGTCGCGCTAGTACCGAAATAACTCAATAAAAAAGCAAGCAAACGAGCGACATTCATGCAAACATGAATTTTCGAAGAGAAGAGTAATGTTACGAGCATATCAAGGCTGAATAGAGCTAGTCAGTGTCTCTAGCTCAGATCTGGCTCAGATCTGACTCAGTCTCTATTTTCTTTTCTCAACATCTTTTTGTTCAACATCATTTTTCTTTCTACATCACATTCTACTCATGTTACAAACACATTTTCTTCAAGCTTAGCGCAGTCTCTGAATATTACTTAAATAGAAGCTCTTGTACTCATCTTCTTCTGTATTCTTAATATTCAGTTATAGCTACCTCTAAAGATCAAGCACTATTCAACCCTGACTTTCGCTGATTGACTCATCTAAACATGATTCTGACATTATCATTTAATTCAGTTAACTTCACTTCATCTTTTGATTCAATGAACATAGCAATGATAGAGACTGCAGCATATAGATCACTAGTCAAACGATTGAATGTGACTACTTTCGCAATCATCATCACGAAAATCGATTGACTTCTAAAAACAGCTAGAAATAAACTTGAAGATGTAAATCTACAAAAGCTTTCACAGAAAGAAATCTTGAAAGAAGTCAAAGCTAAGCTTTCTTCAAAATATCATGACTATCTAGACGTGTTTGATCGAGCGATGACTGATCAACTACTCTCTTATTGCTTCTACGATCATAAAATTGAGTTAATCAACGAGAGAACATTTTCTTGAAGTCATCTCTATCATATGTCTGACTACAAGCTTCAAAAGATGAAGAATTATCTGATTGAGCATCTGAATAAAGACTTTATATCTTCTAGCTCAGCTTCATACGCTTCGCTCATACTATTCATCAAAAAGAAAGACGATAGTCTGCGTTTTTGCGTCAATTACAGAAAGCTTAATGCTTTGATCAAACGAAATTACTACTCTTTGCCATTAATAGACGAGACTGTCACTCGTATACAAGAAAGTAAGTATCTGACTCGATTGAACATCATTGTCGTGTTCAACAAACTATGCATGCATTCAGATAGCGAAGATTTGACTATCTTTATCACCTCTTTTGATTTCTACAAATATCACGTGATGTCTTTCAAATTAATCAACGATTCAACTTTCTATCAACATTATATGAACGACGCGTTATTTAACTATCTTCATCAGTTTTGTCAGATTTATCTAGATGACATTATCATTTACAGCAAAACACTGAAGAAACATAAGCGACACGTACGATTAGTTCTACATAGACTACAAGAGACTGATCTTCAGATGAATATAAACAAATGCAAGTTTCATGTTCAGAAGATCTTCTTTCTGAGACTATTGCTATTCATTGAAAAACTAAAGATGAATCTCAGAAAAGTATAAGCAGTAGTTGAATGATCTACTTTTACAAACCTCACTTAAATGCAGTTCTTCATCAACTTCTGCAATTTCTATCAACGTTTTATAAAGAACTTTTCGAAGATTGTTCATTCTCTGATTCAACTAACTCAAAAAGAGATGATATTTGAATGAGATCAAGCTTGTCAAACAATCTTTGATCATATGAAGAAACGAATGACTGAAGTCTTTATTCTTCGTCATTTTGATCAGAATAAAGAGACTATTCTTGAAACAGACTCATTCAACTACGTCAATGATGACATACTTTCTCAGTATGACGACGAAGAAACATTGCATTCAATGATTTACTACAGCAAGAATCTGAGTCTCACTGAGTGCAATTACGAGATCTATGACAAGAAATTACTAGCAATCATTCGTGTCTTCAAGCATTGATGATCTGAGCTGAAATTGACTGAGCTACTCATCAAGATGTTCACTGATCATCAAGCTTTAACGTCATTAATGAAAGATAAAGAGCTAAGTAGATGTTAAATGCGCTGAGTACAAAAGCTCGTTGACTTCAACTTCAAAATCATGTATTGCTCAGGCAAACAAAACATCAAAGTCGATGCATTGACTCGTTAAGTCGATTCAGTTTCTAGAAGTCTTGTGAATGAATGATGTCACTATCAGCGAACTACAATTCTCACGTTGAATCGAATGAAAATTGCTGATTTAAAGAAGAAAGAGAACGATGAATCAATTTATCAATTGATTCTAGAAGTTAACAGAATCAACGAGAATTGTATTCTACTTCGTGAAGTCGTATTAAAAGATGAAGCTCAATACAAAGATACTAAATTAAGAAATTGTCGAGTTCAGAACGAAATACTATATCGAGATGACTTTCTATGAGTTCTCTTCAATGAGCATCTTCAAATGAAGTTAATTCGAAAAGTTCATGATCAATCTTTTATTAATCATTTCGAAATTCTCAGAACGATGAAGATCATAAGAAGATATTACTATTGATCTTCAATGCAAAAGACAATAAATTGATATATTTGAAACTGCTACATTTGTCAGCGATCAAAGACTTCTCAAGATAAATTCAATGAACTACTACATTCTTTACTCATACTTGAACAATGATGAAAGAACATAGTCATGAATTTCGTCATCGACTTATCTTCTTTGAAAGGCAAAAACATCATACTAACAGTGATATGTAAACTGACAAAGAAACGACATTATATTTCTTGCTTCATTGATGACGAGAAAATCACAGCAGAAAAAACAGCTGAGCTAATGCTTCAGTGAATATATTAAATACACAGTTTACTCGATTTCATTGTTTCAAATCGAGACTCTCAATTTATCTTCATTCTATGAAAGTTGCTTTGCAAAAGACTAGACATTAATCTTCAACTCTTTACAGTCTATCACTTTCAGATCGATGATCAAAGTGAACAAGTTAATCAGAACGTTGAAAGATATCTTCAATTCTTTTGTTTGTACATGCAGAATGACTGAGCTAAGCTACTACTTATGATCGAGTTCATTGACAATAATGCTCTGTTCTCAATCATCTTCTCGATCTCTTTCTTTCTAAACAAAGACTTTCATTCTCATATGAGCTTTGAACTCGATGTCATTGAATATGAAAGTTCTCATGAACGCTTGCAGACGGCTAAAGTCGAGAATATATCTGAACATATGAACAAAACACTGAAGTTTGCTTGCGAGTCGCTAGTCAAAACACAAGAACAAATGATGAAACAAGTCAATAAGCATAGAAAAGAAGTTGATTACAAGATTGAATCAAAGATGTTTCTGAATGAAAGAAACATCGTTACAGCAAGATCTTTCAAGAAGTTAGATGATAAAATGCTCGATTCTTTCATCAATCTAGATCTTGTCGACTCTTCATATAAACTGAAATTATCAGAGTTTATATGTATTCATGATGTATTTCATTCTGATCTGCTTTGTTCTGTCGCTGATGACTTCTTGTCTGATCAAAAGAATGAATTCTTAGATTCAATAATGATAAACGACGAAAACGAGTGAGAAATCGATGATATATTGAATTTTCATTGATATCGAAGACAACTTCAGTATAGAGTCAAATGAAATAACTATGACAATGATCTCAATTGATACAACGCTGATGACAATGAATTTATGAATGCTCAGAAGATCATTGATGATTTTCATATTTGATACTTGAACAAATCGCGCTAATCAACAATTCAATCAATCACAATTTAACAGATCTGAGTCTGTGAAATCATGATTGAGCAATCAATCGAGTTGAGCAGAAAATACATTCATGTGAACATGAATCATCGAAGAGAAGAAGTAATGTCATGATTCTAGCCTTGTCAGACTCAGTCTTTTAGTCTTGTCAAATCTATTCTCGCTTCGTCATCTTGACTAGTTTCTATTGAGTCTAGCGTTGACTGAGAAACACACATATGTAGTCAGCTTCTTTTCTGTAACTATCTTTCTTTCTTAACATTTATCTTCTAGTTAAATGACATCTCTATCTGACTCGCTCTAGACAGATCTCTAATAATGACAAGCATTATGTGATACAACAGTTCTTTTCAAACAACTTGCATGAACATTCTTGATATGAATTCAGCATGTTTACATTTAGTAGTTAATTCATCATTGTTTTGATTGCAATCTTTATGATGAGCAATGAGTGAATCTTTTCACTCTTAACTATCTTCTTGAGTTAAGCTATTCTTAGCATCTTTAAATCTTCATGAAGTTTTGCGTTGTTTTTTATCAGTCTTTTGATGATCATCTTCTGATTGCTTGTGTTCAATGTGATGTGTACATCATGTGCTAATATTGCGAAGCTTCTATGCATTACATACACTGAGCTTGCAATTCTCTTCACTCATGTTTGAGACTTTTCTAGAACTGCTTGAGCTTTTAAACTCATTGCATGAAGTGCAATGTCTTCGCTTTCAAGCTTGCGAAGCAACACTATTAAATCTCGTTACGTCATTGATATGCTTGCAATTTCTTGAAAGATTTGATTAATCAATCTCTTTTGTATCTCTTTCATCTTTTTTCTCTTCATTATTTTCACTAAAATCTCATGTTTCTTACAAAGCAATGACAGATCATTTTTGAATCGCTGCTTTCTCATTGTTGCTTCTTCTCTTGTTACATTGACTCATGATGATGTTTTGAATATGAAACGCGTAAACAATCACAACGTGCGCAAAGCAAATTTTTGAAAAGAGCAATACAATCAAGGCAGAATGAATCTAGAAGACGAATAAACGACGATGAATTGCATGAACTGCAGCAATGCTGATTCAGAGACAATTGCAAGCAACGTTGACTTGTTGCAAAGAAACAGCAACGTGAGACCAAAAAGCTCACGCAATGATGAGAAGTATGTTGCTAACATTATTGATCTTCTAATACAAACATCAACGTTAGAGAAAGAGAAGAGCAAAGATTATTCGTGAAAAGAAGTAGCAGTGAAGCTGATGCATCATCTTCGACTCGAATCAGAAGAAAAACATCACATGACTCAGAACGCGTTCATCGCAAAGAATGTACAGAAACTGAAGACATCAGTTCAACTGCTAAGCAAGCAGTTACAAACGCAGGAAAATACGCGTCTCTCATTGAAAATCATGTCATGAGCAAACATGACAAGAGAAGAATTATCAATGAGAAAGCAACGTCTCAGAAAGAGCAACGTCTCAGAGAGAAATCATCATCGCTTCGCAAGAAACGCGAAGTCATGATAAAGATAGCAGACAGAGAAGAAATAAAGAAGATGCAGAAGAAGATTGTTGAACAGATTCTTCAGAGAATAGCAGACATGTCAATGAGTCAACAAAATCTGATCATGTCTCTTTGCAAGCTGAGTAGCAAAGACATCTTTCTTCATGCAGTCAGCTCAGACACATGAACAAATCTGAAAAAGACTCAAGAATGAGCAAAAGAAATTGCGAACTCAACGCGCATATTGCAATGAACATTCGCAGTGCTGACACATGAGATGCGCACTACAATCAACATGAGCAATCAGAAGAAAGTCATTAGAAAGCTGATAAAGAATAACGTAAGACTTCATGAAAATCTGAAGATTTTAAGAATAGTCTGACTCAAGAAAGTAGCAAAGAGTGAAAAGACTCATTCATTGCTCATCGTGAAGATAGCAATCGAAGCGATGACAAATCAACTGATGAATGTGAATATGTTAGATGCATATCATAAATGCACATGTGAGCTGTTCAAGAAGAACTGTCACATCACACAATGCTTCAGATGTCAAGAATTTGATCACATGATCAGATTCTGCAGAAAGAATCAACGCTGCATCAAGTGCGCAGACAAACATTACATCAAGAAGTGCGTGATGTCTTTGAATAAAAGACGTTGCATTAACTGCAACGAAAATTACAAACTCTGAAGATGCATCTGTTTCAAATGACAACAGCAGATGAAACAAGCGTTCAAAATCTATAGAAACAGATCGTTCAGATACTCAGAAGCATCTAGATACAATTGCACACTCTTGCAATTCTTGAGCTCATCGCTGTCTTCAAGCTTTGCAAATTCAGATTCAATGAACTCTTCAAGTTCAACAAACTCTTCAAGATTCACGAACTCTTTCAGTTCAGCGAATTTGTCGAGTTCAACAACAGTTGTGCTGAAAACACGCAGTCTAGTTGCTCATGAATCAACATGACAGATGATAGAAGTCAAGAAGAGACGTGTTGATCATTTCTCTTGCGTGAGTAACGACTCAGATGAGACGTTGCTTGAGCAGAATCAGAAACAACAAATCAGAAAACAAGATAAATTCTCGATGATTGAGAGCATTCAAAGAGTCTTCTTTTCGCAGAGTCAACAACAGCTATAAATAACTTTATGAAAAAACAATTTTTTCTACAAATACTGCAGTACAACATCAGAAAATCATTGAAAATTCAGAAATCATTTCTAATCAACAGAAAAGTACGTGATTTTGACATTGTAATCATACAGAAGCAGAATTGCAACATTAATGACATGCAATCATTTAACTCAGTTCACAACTTCTTTTATCTAGTGAAAAACACGTCATCACAGTCAAGAACTTGCATATATGTGAACAAATACTTAAGATTCGATCAATGAGTGATAGAAACAGCTGAGTCAGACATCTGCTTGATCAGAATATTAACTTGCAACACAGATGACAAAACGCAGACGTTGCAACTTATAAACATCTACAATTTGTGTTCACTGTTCTCTACATCTACAGAGAAATCTTCAATCATTTCTCGCTTGAGTGAGCTACTCAAAGATGATTGCAAACAACTGATCATGAAAGATTTCAACTTACATCACTCTCATTGAGAAGAATGAAGATGCTTCACTCAACATGCAATGATCAACAGTTTACTTGACATTGTTACTAATGCTAAGCTGAAATTATTACTGAAATTCGACACTATTACTTGCAAGACTTACAATCAGTTTACAACTATTGATCTGATCTTTAGCAGCGAGAAAATACAGTTCATGACATGCAAGTGCAAGATATACATCAATCTGCATCAAGAATTGAATCATCTTTCAATTGTTACAGAACTTTGTCTACAAACAACTTCAGTACAATCTTCAACTCAATGATTATGAAAGAAAATGAACACAGAAGCATTAAGTGCATATTTGTATATGCATCTTTTATCGAATCGTTCTTTGAACAGCAAGATGATGATGAACGAAAGAATGTGCAAAGTTATCAAGATGTTACAAGAGATCATTGAGAAATCTATCTTCTTAACAAAGTCATCAAGTCAAGCAAAGAACTTCTGAAATTCAAACTGCTCAGAGATAGTAACGAAATCAAGACGATTGTGAATTGTATGAAAAACACAGAGTACACTAGATGCATGAAATGAATATCTGAAACACAATGATCATAAAAACAAGATCATTCAACAAGCGAAGCGCGCACATTTTAGATCACAAATGCATGAGCTGAGCGATGTACTCAAGTCGATATGATGCTTCGCAAAATGAGTCAGAATCGAAAGTCAGCTATCTAAAAAACTTTCTCAGTTTTCGTCATTGAAGCGAAGTGACACTGATCAAATGATAACAACGTTCGAGAAAAAAATCGAGATATTGCGAGAAAAATTCTTTCTCTCATTCTTTCAATCAGATGTCAACAACATCGCAAACTCATTTATATCTCTGACAATGTCATCTGACTTACGCATTTCAGAAGATGAAGTAAGATAGACAATCAAAAGAGTAAAAGCAGACAAAGCATCAGACATTTCAGACATTCTGAACAGAGCGTTGTAGACAAATCTTGCAGAACTGATCTCAATATTGATGAGTTTATTCAATGCATATGTAATACACAGATATCATTCGAAGCAGTTCAAAAAAGCTCAAATGATAGTACTACGCAAATCAAAGAAGAGCGATTATACTGATTCAAAGACATATTGACTCATTGCTCTGCTTGATATCATGAGCAAAGCTCTGAAGTCAATCATGACTAAGAGACTGAGCAATATAGCTGAAACTCATCATATGTTACCTGATGCTCAAATGAAAGTGAGATGCAAGCAATTCATGATCTCGACATTAGATCTACTAGTAGATCAGATTCACATAGTATGAGACTGTGAAATTAAATACGTAGTGTTCATGCTAAGTTTAGACATCATTGAAGCGTTCAATCAAGTCTTGCACATCAGACTTCTGCATACTCTGAAAATGAAAAGAACTTCAGACTACATAGTTGAATGAACACGCAGCTTTCTTAAGAATCAAGAAACATCACTGAGATTCAATGAGTAAATGAGTAATATGCGCGAGATAAACGCAGACATATCGCAGAAATTTCTCATTTCATCGATTCTCTTTCTATTCTTCAACGCAAGTCTGATTAAGAAGTGCAAAGCATTGAGAATTAAGATTGAAGTGCTCGACTTTGTAAATGACATTAACATTCTAGCATACGATAAATTCATTGAAGAAATCTGCAGAACACTGAGCAAAGTGCATAACGTCTGTGCGAAATGAGCTTGCACTCATGATGCAACATTCGCATCAGAAAAGTATGAATTTATGCACTTCATCAGAAAATCAAAAAGATTTGACATGATGACTAGCATACAAATAGAAAGCTCAGTTATCAAGTTGAAATCAGACATGCAAGTTCTGAAAGTACAACTGAACATGAAATTGCAATAAGACGCGCATCTTCGTCAAATTGAAGCGAATCACGTCACATAAATGCTAGCACTTAGTTGACTTGAAGTCTTCACATGAGAAGCAATCTTCACAAAAGCAAGACAGATATACTCAGCAGTGATAAGATCAGAAATTGCATTCGAAGCATCAGTCTGACATCAGCGAGAAAAAGAGAAAGAACTGTCAGACAAAGAACGCAGACTTGAAACATTACAGAATCAGACTCTGCATCACGTTGCAAAGACATTCAAAAAAGACGAAAGACAAAATAATTATCAAGATGCAAAAAATCACAAGTTTAGAAGTAAAAGTCATTTATTTGACTGAATGCATCAAGAATACAGTGAAATTATTTATATTTAAACAATGAATATGCGTAAAATTAAAACTCTGATGAAACAATGAGCTCATTGAAATGCAAAAGACGTTGTTGTTAAAAAAGCGAATTTGAAAAAGATGCAAAAATGATGATGCATGAGCAAAGATAGTGCAAATGCGAAATTTGTATCATGATGCAATAAAGCTGATCAAAAATCAATTCTGAATCAATTTTTTAAACAATGTTGAAGAGAAAGAAGTGTTTCAGACATACAAGTTCACTAAATCATATTTAATTGAAAAGCTATTCTTAATACAAAACTTGCAAAAAGAATTGAAGATTGAATTTAATGAAAAGTGCAAGACATTTCTGAAAGTAATGTACTCATTATCTTTGAAAATTCAAATCAATGAAGAATTACTATTGAATGAAAGTATACAATGATCAAGAGTTATTGAAGGAAAAATTGTCAAAGACTGAGCTAAACTAAAGATACTATCAGTATAAAAGACTGATATTATTATTACTTTAATAGAATTTAGATACAAAATAATACATCAGATAATGTACAAGATGAAAGATAAAAAGTGAAAGAAAAGAATGAAAGCTCAACTTTTATATACATTAATTGAGCAGAATCAAGACTAGACAGTAGTTTTATGACTTAAGATTGCAAAGATTCATGCATATGACTGAGATAATTGAAACAGAATTGCTGAAACTAGATTAAAATGATGATGATTAAATTAATGACTTGATTCATTGAACTGTAAAACAGATTCAATGAATTGAGATTATTTAAAACATTAACAATTTATGTTTTAAATTGAGTTGATGATTTGACATCATGACAGTAACTCTTTTTTTCAAGATTGAGCTTCTGCAAGATGATGAGAAGAAACAAGATAAAATGAGAAAGAATTAAAGACAAAGATTCAAATGAGATGAGAATTAATATAAATGCATTTTAATGTGATGAAGCACAGATGAAACTGAAATAAATTTAAGTTACATCTGAGTCAAATTTAAGCAAGATGAGATGAGATGCATTTTAATATGATGATGCACAGCAAAATTGAAATACATCTGAGTTACATCTGAATCAAATTTAAATGAGATGTCTGAGTCAGATCTGAGCAAGAAAGAGACGAAATGCAGTTTAATGTGATGATGCACAGACAAGACTAAAATACATCTGAGTCACATCTGAATCAGATTTAAACAAGATGTTTGAATTAGATTTAAACAAGATCTGAGTCAGATTTGAGCTAAGTTGAAATGATGAAGATTGAACTTAAAGTTCTTGACATTGATATTAAGATATTACACATGACAGTACATGTGATTCTTCGACAATAAAATTAATGAGATGATATTCATCAAGCATTTGCTCACAATTATTCAGAAGATGAAAAGACTCTCAAGTAGAAAAGTGATTTTCTCAATCAATGTAATACTTGAGCAGAAATGAATTATAATGTTTATCATGCTTGAAGTTTAGTATGCTGTTTACATATCAGAATCTTTCATCATTCTTGATGATAACAAGTTCTTAAGATTTTTGATGTTGATTTGAAAGAAAATCACTTGCAATATAATTCAAAAGAATGACATGAAAGATTGAATGAATTTTCATGAATGTTGAAAGATTTAACTTGATGATCAAAGAATTATTCTTGAAGATACACTTGATCTTGAAAAGATTAACATTACAATTATTTAACTTAACAGCAAGATGAGCGATGCTGAAATTGCAAGCATTCAATCAAACTTCATCTTTGATGAAGTATCTAGAACAAGAACAACAAGAAAGATTGACATTGAATTCATAAATGATCTGAACTATAAGCATCTCATCACGTAAGTGCTCAGTTAGTTTCTTCATTTTCTTAATGAACTCTTTGACATTGATTAACTTGTTTCAAGCTTAAAACATAAGATTCTCAAGTAAAGATTCAGAAAACTTAAAGTCTAAACATGAGTTCTGACTTAAATTAATCAAGAAGAATGATGTTAAAGTGATTAATGATGATGTGTTATTGATGATGAATTCAACTTCAGAAAGTCACTTAGCTCTATCATTCTGCATGTAGTTGACGAAGATTCAAAGATAATGCTTCATGATAGCATTGATTCTCTTGATTTGATCATTGATCTCAAAGTGATACATCATTGATAACTTAGCATTTATGTTTAGCATTTTACACATATGCTTTCAAACATCAAAGATGAATTGTGTGTCTTGATCAGACATGAAGAACTCAAGTAAATCATGATGTTTTCAAACATAAGCATAAAAGCAGTTGATAACTTCTTCAACTTTCATAGAAGTGATGAGAACTAAATGTCTCATTTTGATAAAATGATTAATGAAGACTAAAACATATTTATATGTGATATTTATGAAAATACTGAGCGATAAAAAATCTACATAGTTCATGAAGATATCACATCAACGACGTTTAAGAATTAAAAGAGAATACAATCATTCTTGAGTTCATTGTCTAAAGAGCTTGAAACGTGTGCACATGTGACAGTTTTATATGAAGCATTGAACATACTTATAAATGTTTGATCATCAATAAACTTGACTGATCAGTTCATAGCTTTTTGCTCTTTCTGAATAATCATTGATGATACTATCATGAGCGAGCTGAATGATATGAAGACGTAGTTTATCTGAATTGAGTATGTACTTTCTTTCTTGAAAGTACAGATGATTCTCATGTTCTTCACACTCAACTAAAGAGATCTTGTTGTGATGTCGTGCTTTATTGCAAAGCACTTCAATTATTTGAACTGCGAATTTGTCATTGATTTCAATTTGCTTTCACAATGTCTGAGTGAGAGTGTCAGCAAAATCTTTATCAAGATTCAGAATGTCTTGATTTAGCTGAGATTTAACATCTTCAACGTTGAATTCTTCGATTTTTAGATTCATGAAAACTAGAATTTGCAAAAGTGCTAAGATAATTGAGAACAGATGTAACTGAACTGAATCTAAAGTGATGATTTATGACTGAAGCTTCATGACTTTGATGTTGAAGATGTCAAAAATGAGATTCTTAACAATATTAAGATTTAAAACATGAGTTTTCAGAATTGTTTAATGTTGATATTAATGTTGAGAATTGAATGTATTTCTCTCTTTAAAAAGATTTTCTGAGCAACGTGTCAAAGCATTCAACTTATCATTGATCTTGTTGAAATGATAAGTGATGTGATAGTTGAATCTGAGCAGAAATTCACTTCAATGAGCTTGATGATAACTCAACTGCTTAATTCACATGAAATACTCAAGATTTTTGTGATTCATGATCATCTTGACAAAATAAATAAAGTCTTTAAGCTTTGATCATCATTTCTCGAAAGCGCAAACAATGATCATAAGTTCTTTATCGTAAATTTCGTAGTTACACTCAGCTGAGTTATGCTTCTTCAAAAAGTAAGCGACTGAATGAAGAATCTCATTCTCATTGTACTGAAAGAGAATGTCTTTAAACACATAGTTTGAAGCATTAATTTCTATCACAATCTTGTGATTTGAATTATAGTAATAAAGAATAATCTTGAAAGTGAAGACTTTCTTAAGAATGTTGAATGCAATCTAATATTTCTGAAATCAGACAAAGAGTACATCTTTTCTGATGAGACGAGTGAGTGAGATAGTTATTCTACTATAGTCATAGATGAATCTTCTATAAAAGTTCGTGAAATTTAGAAAACTTTAAACATTTTTAACGTTAATCAAGATGAATCAGTTGACAATGATGTTTATCTTAGAAGAATTCATCTTAATTTTTTTGATAATGATTATCAATTCTAGATACAAGACTTAAGTGACGTGAAACTTGCATTTGATTATATTCATCTGAAGATCTGCTTCTTGCAGCTTTCGCAGAATAAGCTTGACATGAATCTTGTGCTTGATGTTGCGATCGTGCACTTCGAGTTAGTCTAACATAGATCATGCCAGACTATTATAGACTAGTATAGAGCTGATGTTGACACGCTAGCGACCTAGCGTGCCTTCGTGAGTAAAACTCACGACGTGTTGCATCTTCTTTCTTCTTCAGCTTTGAACTTCTAGTTAGAATACACTCATATAATTCGCTCTATGCAGACTCATAACATTAGTTCAAAGCTCATTAATCTTGCTATCAACGTGTAAACAATATAAAAACAAGCTACACAACTCAAACCAAAAGTCGAAACCAGAAATTTTGACAGCAGAATCAGAACTCAAGCTCAGAAAGCTTGATAGAAATCAGAAATTTCTAAAGAAGAATCTTGATTCGAAACCAGAAATTTCGGTAGAATTAGAATCAAAGAACATGAACGCGTTGCTCTTGACTAACTCTTTATTGAGCTCGTCATCAGAAACCAGAAATTTCAGCAGTACTTGAACTCAGAAAGTTTGATAAAGTACTAGTCGTTGCTCGAACTCAGAAAGTTCAATAGAGTAACATTGAAATCTCGATCAGCAATTTTCTATTCATATCATGACTAGAAGCACAGAATCAGAATCAGTGAGCATTGCTCGTTATGACTTTTAAAATGTTAGAAGAGAATCACTTCTATCACAGAATTGAACAGCATCAAAAGAAGAAGACATGAATGCATCATCAGATACAGAAGAAGAGAACACGAATGCATTGCTTTTTGATCACGAAATGATCAAGATCAGCATCAGCACTGAACTGAATGCTTGAATAAGCGCTCATGAAGCAGACAACATTGTTGTCTTTATCAAGTACATATGTCAACAGCACGACATCGAAATCAAGATTCACAATGACATGATTTAGATGTTAGAAGATGTCAACAAGATAAACATCATGTTGAAAGCTGCGCAGACGCGTCTGCAGAAAGAGATGAGAAACAAGAACGTAATTATACATCATTTAGAAACTGCATCAAGTCGACAAAGCACTTCAATTTCTGAAGATTGTTTCTTGAAATTGATTAAATTATTGAATTCTTCACTGTTTGAAGATTCGTTGCAGAATGTAAACAATTGACTATCGCGAATGCAAAATAAGCTGAAGGCAAACAAGAATCACTTTTCTATCAAAGAGTTGAAGATTATCTACATTGAAAGTCAAGTCAGTGAAGCTGTGATCATGCACATAGCTTCTCGCATGCAAGATATCTTCTTGAACTCATTTCTAGAAGTTGAAGAAGTACTATCAATCATTAATAAAATGTACAATGATCTCAATCATCATCACATGACTCAACAACAGTACTTGAAGCTGTATCAGAACAAGATCTTCTTTCATGAATTTTGAATGAAATTTCAAAGATTCAGCGCAGAACTAGAGTACAATAACGAGATTCTACTAGATGATCTTCAGCATAAGATCAGCTCAGATCTTCAATGAGCAATGCTCAATGAATGAATCACGAATTTGAATGAGTTTGTCAACATCTGCATGCAAGTCAATGTTAGATTGACTGAATTGAACGCTTGATTGATCATCAAAGTCTCAGCGATCTCAGCTGCTCGCTCTGTCACTAGCACTTTATCTGCTCAATCTACGTCATTGATTTCTGCGTGAAAGAAACTCAGAAGATTGAATCTCGATTTTATTCAGAAAGAGTTGTTTAAGAAAGAACTCTGCTTCAAATGCAAGAAGTCAAAACATAGAGCATATGATTGTTTCAAGACGACTTAAGTGCATGAAATCGCTGCGAATTTGAAAAATGATCTGCTTTCGTCAAAGTAGTGACTGAGAACGATATACTCATATTCTGTTTCATCAGCATGTTTGATGATTCATTTGATTTCAAGTCGTTCACTGTTGACGTCATCTTAAGTAGTTTAGAAAAGATATTCAGATCTTTTGCTCTGATAAATACTGAAGTCATTGACATGACTTTCATCAATGAATCTTTGATGTCAGAGCTATGTGAATGCTTTGATATTCAATCAATATCGCTGTTAAAATCAAAGTTGATTCAATCATATGATGAAATCTTTGATCAAAAGTTGATTACACATGCTTTGTATACATCAATCATGATTCAAGAACACAAGAATGAAATGATGTCTTTATTGATAACTTGTCTAGATCAGCACAAGATAATCATTGAAAATCTTTGATTGAAAAGAAATCAAATTTTGATAAATTCTGCAAATGATTGATTAATATCATCATTGAAGATTCAAACATTGAAATTTGTTGTTTTGAAAGCAAGCAGTCAATCAGCATTTCACAGGTCTGAGTTAAACGAAATCTGCAAAATGAAACAAAAGAACTTGAATTCAATTGTTACATCAATGATCATCTTGAAGAGACTTTCGAATCAGAAATCAGTGAATAGATTCATTGAATTTGTCTGATTCATTGAACCTGTTCTCATAGCAAAGCAAAGCACTTAAGTTGATCTCAATCAACTTCGTTTCTTTCAGTCAACTGAGAAAAAGAAACTCGTTAATATTGTTATGATTGAAGTCGCTGCATATCAAACTTTAGTCAAGAATAAGAAGATCAAGATCTTCTTCTTAATCATTAGTGAAATTAACAAAGTGCTTAGTTCAGTCGAAGATTTCGCGAAACTGAATGAAATGATCTCTGTCATGTCATTAAATGAACTGAAGAAGAAGCTTTTGATAGTTTATCACGACTTTCTGAATGTTTTTGATAGAGAAAAGACAACGCAGTTGCTCTTGCATGAATCATACAATCATAAGATTGAATTAGAAGGTGAGAATCAATCTTCTAGAAGTTGATTGTATTTCATGTCGAGTCACAAGTTGCAGAAGATTAAGAAGTATCTAAAAGAGAACTTGAAGAAGAAGTTTATTACATTCAGCAAAGCTTTCTTCACTTCATCAATACTATTTGTCGAAAAGAAAGATGATAGTCTTTGCTTTTGCGTAGACTATTGAAAACTGAATGCTCTGATCAAAAGAAATCGTTATTCAATACTCTTGATAAACAAAGTACTAGCTCGAATTCAAGGCAGTAAGTATCTGACTCAACTCAACATTATTGCTGCGTTTAATAAACTGCAAATGAGTTCAGAAAGCGAGAATTTAACTACTTTTGTTACTTTCTTCAACGTTTACAAGTATAAAATAATGCTCTTTGAATTGATCAATGAATCTGCGTTCTTTCAGCACTATATCAACGATGTATTGTTTGAATGTCTGCATAAATTCTGTCAAACATATTTGAATAATATTCTTATCTACAGTAAGATCTTGAAGAAACATAGAACTCATGTGAAAGAAGTGCTAAACAAGCGTCGCGAAGTCGACTTGCAGATAGACATTGACAAGTGCAAATTCAAGATTTCGGAAATCTCGTTTCTTAAACTACTGATATTCATCAATGATCTACGAATGAACTTTCAAAAAGTAGATGTGATTCGAAGCTGAGAAGTGTTGCGATTGTTGACTCATGTGCAGATCTTCATTGACTTCTGCAATTTCTATCAACGATTCATAAAGAACTTCTTAAAGATCATTCGACTCATGATAAAGTTGATTCAAAAAGATCATCTTTTTGAATGAACAGAGATCTGTCAGATGATCTTTGAAGAACTAAAGCAACAGATGATGACAGTCTTTGTTCTGAAGCATTTCAACTCAATCAGAAAAGCTATTCTGAAAACGAACTTCTCAAACTATGTGAACGACGAAGTATTGTCTCAGTATGATGATGAAGACATTCTACATTCAGTGATCTTTTATAGCAAGAACATGATTCTTGCAGAATGCAACTACGAGATTTATGACAAAGAACTGCTGATCATTATTTGCTGTTTGAAACATTGATGCTTCAAATTGAAATATACGAATATTTCAATCAAAATCTTCATCAATCACCTGAATTTGAAGTACTTCATGATCATCAAAGAACTGATTCAACGAAAAGCTAAATGAGCTGAGAAGTTATCTGAATATAACTTCAAAATCATATATCAGTCGAGAAAACAGAATCTGAAAGTCGACGCGCTGATCAGAATGTCAGACGTTAAGTCAGTTGAAGCAAACAATGATTGAAAGCTATATCAGCATCAGATGCTATTGTCGAAAGACAAATTTGAGCTGCAGTCAATAGAAGCTGATCAAGAAGATGGTCAGAAAGCTGATCAAGATCTGACTCAGATTTGAAACAAGAATCAAACGTTAACAAAAATTCAATCAAAGAGATGATTTCTATTCAGAATCAAATTATAGTCGGAAATTGAACGAATCAACTGTGCTTCAATATTTGAATAGTCATGAAACAAAACAGAAAAACTTGTCAAGATATTGATCTAGACAATTGCAAAGTACTTGATGAAGTACTCTGAAAAGATGATAAACTATGAATTTCTCAGTCAATGATTATCTGATTGATAAAAGAAGCATATGATCTTTTGATCAGTGATCACTCTGACATGAATCAAACATTGAACTTGCTGAGACAATCATATTGCTGGTTGAAAATGAGAACGACGATCAAGCATTACATTTGAAACTGTTACGTTTGTTGTAGATCAAAAGCATCGAGAGATTGAATCAATGAACTGCTGAAGTCATTGCTCATACTTGAACAGTGATGACAGAACATATCATTAGACTTCATTATTGATCTATCAGAAAGTGATGAAAACAACGCGATTCTGACAGTCATAGATCAATTGTTTAAGAAATGACATTATATATCATGTTGATCAGATGACGAAGAAACCTTCGCAGAATAAACAGTCAAGCTACTGTTAATATGAGTCTTCAGAACTCATGAACTATCAAGATCAATAATGTTCAATCGTGATTCACAATTCATATCAATTGTCTGAAAGTCTCTATGTTTGAGACTTGACATCAAGATGAAACTATTCACAGACTATCATTCGCAGATTGATGATCAAACAGAAAGAGCAAATCAGAATGTAAAATGATATTTACGAAGTTATTGCTCATATATGCAAGATGATTGATTCGCCTGATTATCTATGATTGAATTCGTCAATAACAATGCTATTTTGTCGTCAATTGAACAGTCAACGTTCTTTCTGAATAAGAACTTTCACTCTCATATAAACTTCGATTCGAATTTAATCGAATATGAGATCACTCAAGCTAAAATCGAAGCAGACAAAGCAGAGAATATATTCAAACACATGAAATGATCACTAGCATTGATTAAGCAAGTCTTAGCAAAAGTCAGAGTCACAATGAAGAAACAGATTGACAAGCATTAAAAGAAAATGATTTACAAGGTAAATGACATGATGTTTCTGAATTCTAGAAACATAACAATCTCATGATCATCAAAGAAGCTAAACGATAAGATGCTAGAACTTTTCAAGATTCTGATCGAGATCAAACATGCATATCAACTGAAATTGTCGTTGACTATGAAGATTCATTCAAAGTTTGCGTCAAATTTGCTGCAACTAGATTTGAAAGACGCTTTAAAAGAATAACGAAATGAGTTGTCTGATTTTATAGTGGTTGAAGATGAAGATGAATGAAAAGTGAAGAACATATTGAACTTCAGGCACTATGAACGAGGCAAATGACTACAATATCATGTCAATTGAAAAGAATACAACGTTGATCTACATTGATACAACGTTGATGAAAGTGAATTCAAAGATTGCTTGAAAGTCATTAATGACTTTCATGAACGTTATTTAAACAAGTCAAGATAGAAATTGACTCAAGAAAGATTGACTGAACTGCAGCAATGAGAACATTGCTAAATGAAGAAGAGAAGTAATGTTGCAATCATGCACTTCAAGTTAACCTAACATAGATCATGTCAAACTATCATAGACTAGTATAGAGCTGATGTTGACACGCTAGCGACCTAGCGTGTCTTCGTAAGTAAAACTCACGACGTGTTGCATCTTCTTTCTTCTTCAGCTTTGAACTTCTAGTTAGAATACACTCATATGATTCGCTCTATGCAGACTTATAACACTTGAGTTCATTGTTGAAATAAATCAAGATGTCATTCAAATAAACTGTATAAAACTTATTTAAATGTTTGTAAAGAGTATTGTTGATATATTTCTGAAACAAGACAAACTCATTACATAAATTGAAAAGCATGACTAAATACTTGAATAATTCAAATCGAGTGCAAAAGATGATAAAAACTTCATTTTTTTCTTTGATTTGAAGTTGATTGAATGCAAAGATGATATTCAGCTTAATAAATATTTTAGCTCAACTTAAATGATTCAGCGTTTCTGAGATCAAAGACAGAGAATATTGATTCTTGATCATGATAGCGTTCAGATCTCAATAGTTCACGCAGAAGCAAAGTTCTTCTTTAAGTTTCTTGATGAAGAGAATAAAGATGATCATTTGAGAGCAACTGACTTGAATGAAATCTTTGCTCAGATTTTCATTCAAATAATGATGAAGTTCTAGAATTATATCATGACTCATGTTGTACAAAGCAAAAACTGAGAATTGAGCATCTTCTTTAAAATGTATGACATGATCATGAGTTTGATGCAAAGACAAGATATTGATGTTCTTCTTGAAGAAAATGTTTAGAAACTCAAAATATCTGAATGATAAAATTGTGACTGAATCGACGTTCTTACTTTATTAATAAACTTCAAGATCTTCTTGTATCATGAATGCAGTCAAATGAAATTTCTTTTTCATTTAATGAAGATTCAGACAATGATTCTTATCATATGTACTGTCTTGAGAACGAGATGAAAACTGAGCAAGAGTTGAACTGTTTTTTGAATGAACAGTTAAAGTTGCATGATGCAATTTTAACTCATCAGAATCTGAACTAGAAGATGAGATTAACTCAAGATTCAAGAAAACATTGATTTTCTTTAAAATGATGCTAAACACTTCAATGTCTTTGACATGAGCAGCATGATTAAAGCTTTAAGCTCTCAACTTAACTATGTCAAGTTATATAAAAGATTGATCAAATTGATCTGCTTGAAGAACAACAGAAGTTTTAAAGAAGAAAGAATTTCAACACTTGATTTTTGATGAGTAATTTTTTTGAATGACTTAAGAAATACAACTAAAAGCTTCTTGTTTCAAATGAAAAACAAGACTGAACAAGATTTGTTTCTTATGAACAAGCTGAATATTAGTTAACTTCTCATGAGTGAATGAGAAGTTATATTACTTCTTGTGAGCAAATGAGAAACTGAATTGCTTCTTGCAAGCAAATTGAGAACTGAATTGCTTCTTGTAAATGAACTGAAAACTGAGTTGCTTCTTTCAAATGAATGAGAAACTAGATTGCTTTTTGCAAGCAAACTGAAAACTGAGTTACTTCTTTCAAGTGAATGAGAGACTAGATTGCTTCTTGCAAGCAAACTGAAAACTGAGTTACTTCTTTCAAATGAACAAGAAGTTATATTACTTCTTGTGAGCAGATGAGAAACTGAATTGCTTCTTGCAAGCAAATTGAGAACTGAATTGTTTCTTGTGAATGAACTGAAAACTGAGTTGCTTCTTTCAAGTGAATGAGAAACTAGATTGCTTCTTGCAAGCGAACTGAAAACTGAGTTACTTCTTTCAAGTGAATGAAAAACTAGATTACTTCTTGCAAGTAAACTGAAAACTAAGTTACTTCTTTTAAATGAATGAAAAACTAAATTGCTTCTTACAAGTAAATTGAGTGCTGAATTGCTTCTTGTGAGCAATCTGTAGACTGAATTGCTTCTTGTGAATGATTCATGAACTGAGTTGCTTCTTGTGAGTGAATTAAGAGTGAGACTGAGAGAAAGCTACTTTGTTAACTTCAAATGAGAAATTTTCTTCTTATTGATTAAAATCATAGATCTTGACGAGAAATGAGCAATAATGATTAAGACAGAAGAAGAAAGACAAGATGAGAATATTGTGTTCAAAATTAACATCAATGACGTAATGATGAAGTCATGATAAACTCATGATGATGAGATATTGACTTAATTCAGTAACATAAAAGAATAGTTTCTTGATGTATTCATCAAGAATCATTGTGATTTCAACAACATGAATAATATCATCAATTAAAGTGACTTGATCATCAAATTCTTGAAGTCTGCAAGAGTGAGTTAATTGATGCAAGAAAAGATGATGTTGTTGCATGAAGAATTTATTCATAAAGACATAAGCAAAGACTTCATTATCAATCAGAGCGAGAGTGAAAACTTTAGATTAAGCTTGACGTAGAATACAGAATATTATCATGTAACTATCTTTGAATGTTGAATTGAATTCAAAGAGTTTCAAGACAGATTTAGCAGAAAACTTTTTATATAATTGAAGTGAGAGTGAAAAGATTGAGACTAGTAGACAAGATGATATGTATACAAATTTCTGAGTGTGACTTAGCTCAGAAACTAAACTTTTCTCATGAACAGTGAGACTTCTTCATCTATACTGATGACATCATTGTCATAGACATTCATGATATGCAGAGTGAAGAGTTTTTTATTTGAGCATTCTTTAGTGATTTTGCTTAAATGTTGCAACTTGCAATAGTAGTACAACTTTTACTTGTTGCAGATTTTCTTGATCTCAGAAACGATCAGAGTTTTATCTTAAATGATGATAATAACAAAGCTTAGATTCATTGACTCATTGAAAGATAAAAGAGAAAGAAACGAAGATACTGTTGAAATGACAGTCACAAAAATGATAATCTTTGAACTCAAAGAATTACTAGTTGATGCAGAGACATTCTTGACTTTGACAAATGAAATAATGATGAAGATGAAGCGAGATTAACGATGCTTAAGCTGCTGAAGCTCTTTATTGATGTCAGAGAATGCTTGAATTCATTGATGAAAAATGAATAATCAAGTTTCATTGAGATTTCGTCAGAAAAAGACAACAACTTGAGTGAAATAATTGATATTGCATTTCAGACAGTCAATCAATGAGAAATCTTTCATTAAAGAATGTTCTTTCTTTTGATAAAAGAGATTGTAGTAGTCAACAAAGCTATTCATGTCTTGCTTCAGAGTTTCGTGAAGATATAAATGAGCATCTTCTGTCTTGAAAGAGTTGTCACAGCAATGATGCAACTTATGTTGTTAATCTGTGAAGATGAAAATGATACAAAAATCATTAACTCAATATTGACTCATTAGATTGTGAGTCTTCTTATCTATGATGAGTCGTGACTCGACATAAATGATCTTGACTTGATGAAAGAAATAATGATTGTCATTCATGTTCATGCGTTGTATCAGACTCTGCTTTCATGCATTCAATTGATCTTTGTTTCTTTCATATTTAAATATGTTAAGAAGTTTCTCAAATCTAGAAGTGATGAGAACAGTAACAGAATTCGCAGAAAGATGAATGACAAAAGAAGATTGATTGTTCAAGATTTGTGCAATGATCTGAGCTATCATTGCAAGAAACTGAGAATTCAATTCTATATAAACTGAAGAACTGAGAATGATGAACAAGAACAAAATGATAACATCATGTTGTCAAACTTGATTTTGAAGCTCTTGCATTATGCAAAAGATCTCGAGTGAATTTTCAATCATACTTTGAGTGAACTGTTTGACAGCACGCTCATTGTCAATCAAGAAATTGTGAGATGACTTCATTTGAGCGAAAGAATAACTAGACGAGATTTCAATGTATGAAAACGTTGCAGAAAGAATAAATCTTTCATAATGTCAAAGACTAAGCTAGACTAAAGATACTATCAGTATAAAAGACTGATATTATTATTACTTTGATAAAATTTAAATACAAAACAATACATCAGATAATGTATAAGATGAAAGACAAAGAGTGAAAGAAAAGAATGAGAGCTCAACTTTTATATACATGAATTGAGCAGAATTAAGACTAGACAGTAGTTTTATGACTTAAGATTGCAAAGATTCACGCACACAACTGAGATGATTGAAACAGAATTACTGAAACTAGATTAAGATGATGATGACTAGATTGATGACTTGATTCATTGAACTGCGAAACAGATTCAATGAATTGAGATTATTTAAAACATTGATGATTTATGTTTTAAATCAAGTTGATGATCTGATATCATGACAGAAATCAAGCACGTTATTAACTTTTCAGCACTCAGAAAAGCATTTGAATCAGATGATATATCATTCGTAATCATACAGTGAGTGTACAAAACTATATTGAAAATCTTCAATTTAGTGTACTCAGATTTAATTGAAAACAACTATCATTCAAAGATATGACGCGAAGGCACGAAAATTATTCTAAAAAAATCAGACAAGTTGAATTATTTAATTTCAAAGACATACAAAATTATTACACTGCTAAACTGTTTAGATCAAGTAGCAGAAAAAATAATAGCAATGCAACTGTCTTACACAGCTGAAATTAATGATAAGCTGCTGAATTTTGATCAAATAAAAGACAGAAAACAAAGATCAGCTATAAATACAGTACTAAATTTAGTACATGATGCGCAAATGATAAAAAGTTGAGAAAACACACTTATCTGTTTACTTCTAGATGTTAAAGAAGTCTTTGATCATGTTGTGTTGAAACAGCTGATCAAAATATTGATTAAATTGAAAATATTGATCAATTTAATCAACTGAGTAAAATGTTTCTTACAAAATCGAGTTATTGACTTAGCATTTGACGATGAACGTCAGAAATCAAAGAAAATAAGCACAGAAATATCACAAGACTCATTTATCTCGCTCATTTTATTTCTAATTTATATTCAATACTTGTTTTCAAAGATTCGCGCAAAATTCGAAAATTTACAATCATTCAGCTATATTGACGACATGATGCTTTACATTAAAGAAAGAAATATTAACAAGAATGTGAAAATGCTGAAAAACGCAGCAAAAATCGCTTTCACATGAGCTAAGAACAACGCAGTGCAATTCAATGACTCGAAATCTGAATTGATACACTTTGAAAGTCACAAGACAACACTCAATCAAATGATTATTCTACTCAATAACATGATCATAAAATCAAATACATGCATATGATGACTAGAAGTCTGACTGAATTGAAAGCTTAACTTCAAAGTTCATGTGCAAACGAAAATCATGACAGTCACAAGAACGCTACACTCATTGTTTAGATTAATGAATAGCAAATGAGAATTAAATGTCAAATCAGAAAAGCAGTTATATCTGATATACATCACGTCTATTAGCGATTATGACGTTGAAATATGATGAAATAATCAAAAAAGTCACTTAGTCAAATTTCGCAAACTGCAAAACGCTGCATTATGAAAAATTCTGAATGCATTTCAAACATCATCAATAGATGCTATGCAAATAAAAGTTGAAATTTCGTCAATGAAGATGCAATTAGATCAAAAGTGCAAGAACTATGCAATTTAAATAGTTAAGTTATTGAAAAAACATTGTATCAGAAAAAGAACATTTATTTTGTACTCATCTTAATACTTTATCAAATTGAATCTAGATCTGAATGCATTGAAATATCTGAACTGAAACGAGATGAAGATGAATTTATCTTGAAAAGTCAAGAAGTGCAAAGACAGACTCATGCAGATATATTGAATATTGAACAAAGTGCAAAAAACACTGAATTCAAGAAAAGAAATTGAAATTTCTCACTTCAAGAAATCATGAGGTCAAGAAATCAAGCATTTAGCAAAAATTCAAATCAAATTTGCAAAAAGCGAAACTTGCGAAACGATCAATATACACTACAGAAAATTAGAAAGAATTATCAAAAAGGCGAAAAACATAGTGAGATATATCGATGCATCACAAATTCGAAAAAAGATAGCAGAGACAGAAACTGAAACTGAAACGACAGTGATATTCACGCATGAACTCGTCAGATACAGCAAAGTGACAAGCATTTCTGACAAAATAATCACAACGAAAGCGAAACTGCAAGTTATTAGCGATGCAATCGCAATATGCAGCAAAAAAGCACTCAAAAACAGCGAAATTTGAGTGTACATGAACAGTTAAATGACTTTGCAAAGACTAAATGCAAAAAGCAACGTCAATGCAAAGTTATTCAATGATATATGACAAAACTTGAGTCGACAACAAGATTTATTTGTACAAGATGCTGACTACGAATCTTCTGCAAGCTATGCTTGTCAGAAAAGCTGAATAATCTCATCAACATTGACAGAGCAGTAACAGCGCTTTACTCATGCGTTGAGCTCACACACAGTTGAAAAGCGAGGCAATAACAACGCAGTCATCAACGCGTTGAAGCTTGCATATACACAGAAGAACAGCAAAGTCTTTGCATACATGCTGCAACTCATATACGACATACATATACATACTGCGAAGGCACGACTCAGCTTTTGCGCACATAAAGACAGACGTGATGCAGTAAATTGATCAATTTTTCGCATTTTCAGGCCGATTTACATGCAGCGCAATCACATACAAAGCAGTAACAGCGCTTTATTCACACGTTGAGCTCATATACAACATATACACATATACTGTGAAGGCACGACTCAGCTTTTGCGCACATACACATCTGTGTGATGCAGTAAATTGATCAGTTTCGATTTTCTGAACGATTTACATGCGTCGCAATCACATACATTGCAAAGACATGACACAGTCTTTGCTTATATACACAGAACGACAGCAACGTCTTTGCGCATGCGCTGCAACTCATATACATCACACACACACATACTGCGAAGGCACGACTCAGCTTTTGCACACATACACATCTGTGCAACGCAGTAAATCGATCGATTTTTTCGGTTTTCTGATTGATCTACGTGCGTTGCAAATACATAAATCAAAACTCATCTAGTTCATTCAGCTGAATGATCATACAGTGAACTCAAAAGCTCACGTCAAAGTGATCAGCTTTCATCTACATAGATCAAAGCTCATCTAGCTCGCTTAGCTTGATGATCATACAGACAAGTCGAAAGCTCACGTCGAAGTGATCAGCTTTCACAATCTTGAGTTGTTTATATAATCACTTGATTATATAGACAGCTTACGCGCTCGTTTGCACAAACTATCGATGTGATTGATCAATGAAAAGATACACTGCAGCGATTTTGACTAGATTACATGTAATTTAGCATATACACAGCGTCTAAATAGTGTCATAGTCATAGACTGCATGCACTTAATGAAGAAATAAAAAAAACGACAAAACTTGATCAATTTACGTCAGAATCAGTGTCAAATTCGCATACAGTAAATATTGAGTCGCAAAAGCATTATTAAGAACGAAAAAGCAGATTAATTGATCAAAAGTGTTGCTTAAGAATTATCAGTTATTGACAACATGAAAGCAATCATCATAAGCTTCGTCAAAAAGCAAATTTGCAAAAAAGCGAAATTACAATGATTAAATGTCTGAAAAAGCAGCATCAAGAAGGGAAATCAGTATCAAAAGCACATATCAAATGTGAATCTAAGTCATAAATCACTAAAAGAGATGAGGAAAATCGATAGACTAACGTTTTCAACCTTTATTCAGCTGAAAATGAGACATGACTATTTCAAGAGCTATTTGCATAGATTATCAGAGAATAATTCGAACAAATGCTATGAAATATGCAATGCGAGGCAAACGTCGAAGCATTTACTGCTGAACTGCAGGCATTATAGAGCAGA
>JAABUW010001621.1_pt1 | contig 36807 bp, 53 predicted proteins | sample 5560081 | NCBI WGS metagenome assembly JAABUW01 (sample SAMN10711882, study PRJNA513363) | rock metagenome | isolation source: Antarctica rocks | place: Antarctica: Victoria Land, Knobhead sud | reverse complement strand
GACACGGATCAGATCTCGGCGTGGCAACGTCTGCTCGAACTTGCGAAGCGTCGACTTCTGTCTTCGAGAGCACGACTTTTTAAATCACTGCTTCAACCCTTTCGACGCGTCAACAACATCTGAGACCTTCATCAGTAGCCTCCGCAATAATTGTACCTCTATCGGCGCTGCTGCTGCACGAAACGATGTTGTCGAAGGATCCGACCTATATTCGAGCACCAGTAAATCCCGTGGCTTGCTGATGACTTTGGCAACACGGGCTCAAGATGGGCTAAGATTATCCGGGCAGGCGAGGTCGAGATGCACAATCAACCGACTTCAGGCGTGAGCAGATGACGGTAATGCCAGAGCGTGGCACCGTCTATGTTCCTCGATTCCAGATACCATATCCTCGTGCAAATTAGGTACTTATACCGAGTCCTCACTTCCTCTGCCTTCTCCAGCCATCTTGCGCTCTGCAAGAGTATCCGCAATTGACATCAGAAGAGCAAAAATCTCCAGCTAAGATGGCCGATTCAAAGCTCACAGCAATCATCACCGGAGGTGGGAGTGGTATGGGGCTTGCCGTTGCTGAAGCGCTCACGCAGCGAGGGAACTGGTCGATCCATCTTCTCGACATGAATGCGGAAAGTGGTAACAATGCCGCTAACAAACTCGAGGCCACCTTCCATCAAGTCAATGTAGCGGATTACTCGTCGCTTGCTGGAGCCTTCAAGAAGATCTTCCAAGCAAACAGAAGGATCGACTTTGTGTACGCCAACGCCGGCATTATGGAGCGAGGGGACTTCTTTGAGGTGCACGACACGGGCGATGAGCCTCCGCCCCCGTTCTCGACACTTGTCGTCGACATCAACACTACCGCGGTCATTCAGACCAGCTATCTGGCCCAGCACTACTTTCGTCAGACTCCGAACGATGGCACCGGACCTCGTAGCCTCGTTATCACGGCAAGCTGTGGAGGTCTGTATGCTGTTCCCGCATCACCAGTGTATGGTTCTTCCAAGTTTGCTGCCCTCGGCTGGACAAGGAATATCGCTTCGTCTATGTGGGAGAAGGACAGCGTGCGGGTCAACGTAAGTAGTGTGCCCAAGCCATGCAACTTCGGCGTGGACTGACGTGAGCGTATGATCGCAGGCTATCTGCCCGGGCGCGGTACGAACGAACTTGCTTGCTGCAGATGGGTGGGACAAGTTCCCACAAGACAACTTTGTGCCCATCGAAAAGATCGTTGAGGTGGTGTTAATGCTTCTCGACGGCGACGGCAAGCAGGCCAACGGCGCTTCGTCAGGCAAGCCTTTGATTGGCCAAACTGTCGAGCTTTCCGGGACAAAGTACTACTTTAGACAACAGAGCGACTACTGCGATGAGGCCATGGCGGCAACTATGGGGTCGACTGGTGTCCAAGGCTGACGGGAAGATGACCTTCGCATGATCGTCTTCTCTAAGACAAGCTCATGAAATTGTCGTCTCGTCCTGTCCAGAAGCAGGTTCTCGGACTTCTCTCGATTCTTGTCGATCCTTTTCTGGACTGCGGGTAACGATAGCCGTCAAGCGAACTGCGCCTCGCTCACGTTGCGGTCCCCCGCCCTATCCAGATCTCCAGTACAGCATCGACACGCGGCGAGACGCTTGTTTGGTGCATTGTCTGGGGAATTAGCGGAGATAGTTTAGACTAGCAGTTGTGGATATGAACATGGGCCACCGGGGCGGCTCTGTCCATCGCATATCAAGTCTTTTGGGCCCATTCCTTGCATTCAACTTTGATCTCATTTCGCTTTACAGCCAGGATACAAAGCCAAGATGACCAGAACGAGTGGTACGTGGACGGCATGGAAGCGGCGAAGAACGTTATGATGATGCTGATTTGGCCTGCAGGGTACAACATTGCTATTGCTACTACCGTCGCCCTCGGCTCCTTCAACTATGGGTATGACCATGGAACGATCACTCGACCATGACTCCATCTGACTGTCTTTCCTTCTATTCAGCTTCGGCTTTGCGACATTCGCTACCAGCATTGGCCAGCCTGGGTTTTACTCATACTTCCAGCTTGATCCGATCTCGTCCTACACTAACAGCATCCTTGGCGCCATCAATGCTCTCTTTTTCTTTGGAGCCATAGTTGGCGCATTAGGCGGTGGACCGCTAGCAGACCACATCGGCCGCAAATGGACTATTCAGATCGCCGCAGTCGTAGCGATGATTGGTGGTGCACTTGCTGCAGGGAGTGTACACATCGCCATGCTCATCGTTGTCCGCATACTACAAGGAGCGGGCCTGGGAGCGCTGGCAACATTGACCCCGGTCTATCTGGCCGAATGCTCGACCGCGGCAAAACGAGGCATGTTGACGGGTCTGCACGGATTCTTCCTTGTCAGTGGCTATAATATCAGCTCGTGGGTGGGCTTCGGGTGTTACTATTCGACGAACCTTACCTTTGGGTGGCGAGGGCCAATTGCGTTTACTTGTATCCCAGCGCTATTGCTCACAATCGGTAAGCAGCATAATCTCAGGCGTTCTCTTGGACTCAGACGCTCCTCACGCAGCGTAGAATGGCTTCGCTTTTTACCTCCTACCCTCGAGATACAATACTAATGATTTTCAACCTTCGCAGGCTGCATCTTCGTCCCCGAATCTCCTCGCTACCTCTTGATGCGTGGTCGATCCGACCAAGCCTGGGCTGTCGTCAAACGCCTCCATCATGATGCAAACGATCCATCCGACACTGCCGCCCATGAAGAATTCCTTTCGATGCGAGCGCAGATCGAGTTCGAACAAACTCAGCCCACTGGATACCTGGGCATATTGAAAACACCCAGCTACCGCAAGCGAGCATTCCTGTCTTGCTTCGTGCAGTTTGCTGCCAACAACACTGGCGCGTTGGTGATCAACTACTACTCCGTCATCATCTATGGCAACCTAGGCCTCAGCGGGTCCTTGTCGTTATTGCTGTACTGCATCTACACACTCATCGGTGCTCTGGGTAACCTGTTCAGTCTTCTGACAGTAGACAAGACGGGGCGTAGATTCGTAAGTCTCCGGTCCTTCCCGGTATCCGAAGCACGGTTTCGTCCTCCTCTCGCTGACTTTTTCGATTTTGCAGGCCCTTCTCACCGGATTTTCAGGCTGCCTTGTTGCTCTTATCCTCGAGATCGCCATGCTGGCAGAGTTCGTTGCCGTGCCCAGTCCGAACTTGGCGGGTAGCAGGGTCGCCGTCTTCGCCATTATGTTCTTCGTGTTCTTCTATGGCCTCTTCATCGACGCTGCTAGCTTCATCTACAGCAGCGAGATCTATCCTACCAACATCCGATCAAGGGGTATGGCATTATCCACCACCACGTATTTCCTGGCCTGCATAGTAAGCAAACACTCCTGCTGTTGAGATCAAGAGACCTGCTAATTGCTGTTACTCCACAGACCTACGTGACTCCCGGAGCTACTGCGATCGCGAACATTGGCTGGCATTATTACCTCGTGTTCGTCTGCCTGACCGTCGTTTCCATTGTCGTGATATACTTCTTCTGTAAGTCGAACCACATATCTATGGCTGTGCGTTATGAAAACCTCTACTGACAGCTCGCCGCAGACCCAGAGACCTCCAAGCGGAGCCTCGAAGAACTAGCCGTGTACTTCGGTGAGACTGTGGTCGTCGACACTGATCTCGACACGCAGCAGAAAGCTGTCAGAGGTGGTGAGAAGGCGGAACACAGCGCTGATCACACCGAACGTACGAGCTAGTGCTTCTCACGAAAGTAGCCACTTAGTTGGCGGCGGGAGAGTGATGCTATATTAGCATGCTCCAGAACCCAAGAATCTATAAACGATTTACCGGCTTGCTTGCGCCAGCCTCGCGTTCGTACTCAAGCCTGAACGTTTCGATGACACATCTCGATACTGCTCAGTGCAACGACCCGCGCGGAAACATCTTAGAGAAGCTCAAGACGGCGCTCGGTATCACCATCGTTCCCGTGTGGTTCCGGTCAACGAGTAGTAGCTGACTCTTCACTCCGAATCCGACTTCGATTGAAAGCAGCTTTACTAAGCTACATGTATCCGACGACTACAAATCGTCCCCGAAACCCTCCCGAGCTCCCCGACCAGGGCCCGAATTAGGTCAAAGCAGTGTAGGCCGTCGTACCTATAAGACACATGAAAGGTACGCTCTGACCGTAGCTTGACGTATCTCCATCTCATCACACGCTTCCCGCAAAATACAATTCCGCCAACTCCCAACATGTCAATACTAAACAACATCGTCGGAATCGGCCACATCTCCATCGGCGCCTTCTTCCTCATCGCACCATACGCCGCCATCAACATGCTTCGCCTCAAACCCTCCGCTGACGCCGCCTTCTTGACTCGTGCCTGCGGTCAGAGGGACCTGGTGATCGGCTCCGCCATCCAGTATTACCAGAGAGGATCGCCGGAGAACAAGCTCGCGACTTTGGCATGCGTGGCCGTTCATGGCTTGGAAGTGGCGAACGGGCTTGTTAGCTATGCACAGGGCTATGTCACGAGTGAGACACTGTTGGGAGTTGTGGTGGCGGATGGGGTGGCTTGTGCGTTGAGTTGGTGGGCTTTTGTGAGTTGAGATGGAATGTGAGATACGGGGAGGAAGATGAGAGGAGATGGAGAACCTACTGGTGGTCTTTGGCAAGCACACTGAAACACTGTACTCGTACATATTGTACTACTTCTATGACATGTCAACAAAAAGAAGAATAGAATCTAGCAATCTTCACACAGACTCAGTACCGGTAGGCAGATGGCCTTGGTGCAGCGGTCGGATCCTTGAAGCAGGAGCTCGTGGTCGTGCATGAACTGCCCGTGCTCGTGCTATAGCTCGTGCCTGTGGTCTTCCTGGTGACTGTCTTACTCTCGGTACATGGAGTCTTGGTGGTATAGCTGCTTGGCACCTGGGTGGTCTTAGTGCAAGTGCTGATGCTGGAGGTTGTGTATGGTACTGTGGAAGTCTCCGTGCAGACGCTCGTGCTGGAGGTCATGATCGTCCAAGGGATTGTGGAGCACACCACGGTGGAAGATTGGATGGTGTAGGGGATGGTCTTTGTCTCGATAACCTCGGTAGTCGTGGTTCCAGTGACCGGGATGGTGTCGTAGGTGTAGTAGGTTGAGGGGATGACAGTTGTGGTCACAGTCGTCTTGTAGTACGTTCGCGTACCCGTCTTGACGACAGGAGACGTATAGACCGAGCTGTATGCCGTAGAGATGGGATCGCAAGAAGACGCCGTCCTACAGGTGCTGCTCCCACCATAAGCAGGTGGTGCAGCAGCTGCGGCCAAGCCAACAAGTGTAAGGATCGTGAGCTGCATTGTGATTGTTTGGGAGTGGAATGCGGATATCTGTGGTGAGATGCAGGGTGATTGAGATGTGGTGGGAAAGGTACAACACATATCTTACTGTAGACTCACCCACGTAATCTCCCGCGCCGTGCAGAGGACAAAGACAAAGGAGTCGACCGTTCACGGTAGGTAAATGACGCTCTTTGGACAAGCCCTTGTTCGCTCGGGACACTGCCTGACTCGGTCACACGAGCCATTGTTGTTCGATGGAAGGACTTGCATGAGCACACAATGGTCCAAATTAGGTTGTGGAGTCGCTGGTAGATTATCTACTCGCAGGGCATCGGTAATTGAACACCGCTGATGCGTGACTGTCTGTTAGCCCGTCACTGGTCAAATCATGTCCAAGTGACTCCGTGATACAGACAGGACGACTGACAGCACTGATGTCCTCGTCAGTGATGGTTCGTGCTTTGGATCTTGGAGTGGGTTGCAAGTCCTCCAATCGCCACCCCATCGAAACTCAGTCAATACTTGGGCGGAGCCCCGGATGAGGAATCGGCCAGACTTATGGTGCGTATGGACCGGCAGTATGTCGAGCATGTTGAAGCAGTTCTGAAGAACACTTGAAGTCGAGCAAGTGGTGTCGAAGCGTCACCGTAGCTCCCGAGGTATAGCCGGCGCTGCGACTTTCCTCAAAGGAGAAGATCACCACGAGACACTTTTCCCTCTCATCCCATCCACTCTTTCAACGCCATCATAGTCTCTTCGCCAACACGAAACTGCTAGCGACTGGTCACTTCTACTGAGCGGATACTCCCTGCTCATTTTCTCGAGATGTCAGTTGCCATCCAATGCTACGTTTGAATTCCATCTCTAACATCGTCCCAGGTATCTCCTTCGCCGCGCCGCCGTGCGCGCGATCTCACAGCAGTCCGCACGCCAGCTGTCGACATTAAGACCGTCAATCTCATCTCCAATCGCTCGCCTTCAAGCCTCAAAACCCACACTATCCAGATCTTTCTACCAATCCCGGATAGCGCGCGCGGAAGAGGACAAGAGGGAGGCGGAAGAGCTAAAGGATGAGACCACAGCCGCCGCTGAAGAGGCCGAACAGGCAGCAGAGGTAGCGCAACAAGCAGCCGATGATGCCGTCGTCGAGGCCGCCGCTTCAGAAGCCCCAGAGTCTGAGCCCGCTGTCCAGGAAGCGCAGGAGGTCGCAGAAGGGGAGTCATCCATCGCAGCTGAGGCTGTAGAGAAAGCTGCCGTAGCGGCATCTACGGCGTTCTCCACCGGTCCTCCAGAGCCACCACAGCCGTCCGCCGCCCCGCAATTCCCGAATGATCAGGACACCGGTGCTTCCACAGGCACGAACTTCGCCGCCCCAGCTCCATCCCGCATCCTTTACATCGGTAACCTGTTCTTCGAAGTCACCGCCGCCCAGCTTGAGTCCGAGTTCGGCAAGTTCGGCACCATCACCAACTCCCGCGTTGTCACCGACGCACGCGGTCTATCGAAGGGTTTCGGATATATTGAATTCGCACAACAGTCGGCAGCGGACCAGGCGGTGCGCGAGCTGGATCAGAAGGTCTACCAGGGCAGGAGGATGGCGGTGCAGTATCATGTGAGGAGAGAAAGGAGAGCGGGACCAGGACCTGGAAGGTCGGATAAAGCGAGCAACCCGCCGAGCAAGACGTTGTTCATTGGGAATATGAGCTATCAGATGAGCGATCGGGATTTGAATGGTGAGATTCTTCTACCAAATACATTTGTGGTCGGCTTAGCTAACTTGAGTGATCCGCAGACCTGTTCCGTGAGATCCGCGACGTACTCGACGTCCGTGTCGCTATCGACCGCCGATCTGGCCAACCGAGAGGCTTCGCCCATGCCGACTTCATTGACGTTAATGCTGCGCAGCGCGCGAAGGAGCATCTTGAGAAGAAGGTTGTCTATGGCAGGCAGTTGAGGGTCGACTACTCGAGCAGCTCCGCCAGCAGCCAGGCTGGGCAGGTATAAGGAGTGTCGCATGAAGAGTCATGCAAAGAGGTGAAGAGAATCGGGAGCAGTACACCGTCGGAGTTATCAGGCACGACATCTTGCTGTCGTCGACACGCTGTTAGCACCACCCGGTTGCGTGTCGAGCTCGGGAACCTTTGTCTACGGTATGGGAGTGGGCGACTGTACAGCAGGTGTTAAGAAAGAGATGCAGTTTGGTTCTCGGCTGTAGTTGAGTGTAATTATACTGCTTGCATAGATACATGGCGTTGTTGCAAGGCTGAGGCAATATCTTGGCCTTGAATGCTGATGTGTATGAAAAGAATACTTCTCTCTGCCACTTCACTTCCATATCTCTGTGACAGGTTGACTTCCTGTGAAGGGTGTGTAGAAGACATGTGAATACCTTACTTGACGTAGGCATCGAGTACCGAACCGAGGTCGGCTTCTGGTTCTGGTATGAGTTTCCCTGCATGTGCTCCTCCATCTCCACAATCTCCATATGTAATCCACCACTTCCCCTCCCTCACTGACTTACAACACCGCCCACCTCACCCACATACCACCCTCCCACACCACCAGCATGTCCTTCCTCTCCGGTCCCGAATGCTCCACAGGCTCGAACCCACTCGCCCAATTCCAGAAACAGACCTCGGCCGACACATCGCTCCAGCGAGACCGTCTCACATCGCGCGGCCCACAACAGCTCAACGGCTTCCGCTCCCAACAGGGCGTGCCTGAAGATGCCGCCTTCCAAGACTTCGCCCACTCGGGGCCTATGATGCCCATGGAAACTCTACCCCAAGGCGGGCCCCAGTTCGAGCAGATGCGACGGGAGCAGGACTTCGTGAACCGCAGTGGCGGCGGCACACCCAACTGGGCTGGCGAGTTCGCGCAACAACCACCACAATCGCATTTCGCACTCGAAGAGTTTGCGGCGCAACAGCAACAACGACAGAGTGGGTTTAATCCACAGGATTTTGCGAGTTTCCGGGCACAGCAGGCGCAGCCGCGGACAGCGACGCCGCCGTTCCAGCAGCAGCAGCAGAGTATGTACCAACGGCCGATGTACGGGGGTGGAGGGTTTGGGATGCAGCGGCCCATGATGTATCAGCAGGGGATGCCGATGAATCAGCCACAGCAGGAGGATTATCAAGGGAAGGGGAAGGGCAGGGTGCAGGAGCTGAGTGATACGGATTGGGAGAAGCAGTTTGAGGAGTTGAGTACGCAAGATAAGCAAGACGACGGGGAGCTGGACCAGGAGGCGCAGGAGGCGATGGAGAGGGAGTTGAATCAGATGGATAGGTGAGTGGTGTCTGTTCTGTTGAAGTCGGAGGGTGCCCTGCTCACTGATGTGGGCAGTGGATTCGGCAACTTCGAGAATATATGGAACGGGATCAAGCAAGAGACTAACGCGAGCAGGGACATGCTTGCCGACGACGAGCTCGCCGGCCATTTCGGAGATGATATCTACGACCAGTGGAAGGACTTTGAAGGCACGCAGTTCGAACACCGAGCGAACGAGTATGGCAGAGGACCAGAGCTAGGCAACTACATGTTCGAAGAGAACAACGTCTTCAAAGACGTGCCCAACGCTTTCGAAGAAGGCCAAAAGATCATGCGAGAAGGCGGCAACCTCAGCCTAGCAGCTCTAGCCTTCGAAGCAGCAGTACACCGAGAACCAGAGTTCGTAGACGCGTGGGTAGCGCTCGGCCAGGCACAAGCACAGAATGAGAAGGAAGCACCAGCGATCCGTGCGCTCGAGCAAGCGCTGAAACTCGACCCAAACAACCTCGACTCTCTGATGGGTCTGTCGGTATCTTACACAAACGAAGGCTACGACTCCCTCGCCTACCGCACCCTCGAGCGCTGGGTCAGCGTCAAATACCCCGGCCTCGGCGTGAGGCCCCGCGGTCTAGGCGAGGACGAAGAGATGGGTTTCACAGACCGCCACATCCTGCACGAGAAAGTTACGAATTTGTTCCTTGAAGCCGCGCAGATGAACCCAGATGGCGAGAACGTTGATGTAGACGTCCAAGTCGGGTTGGGAGTGTTGTTTTATGGAAGTGAAGACTACGACAAAGCAGTCGACTGCTTCACCGCCGCGCTCAACAGCGCTCAACACGGCGTCATGAAACGCGAAGGCGAAGAACATCTCCTCTGGAACCGCCTCGGCGCCACCTTAGCAAATTCCGGCCGCAGCGAGGAAGCTATCGAAGCGTACTCCCGTGCTTTAGAAATGCGGTCCAACTTCGTCCGCGCACGGTACAACCTCGGCGTCAGCTGTATCAACCTCGGTGTCCAGGAGGAAGCTGCTGTCCACTTGCTTGGTGCGTTATCGATGCACAAGGTTATGGAGGTGGAGGGTATGCAGAAGGCGAAAGAGTTCATGAAGGATAGCCAAGGCAACGATGTTCCGGATGATGTGGTGGAGGGGCTGCTGCAGCAGAATCAGAGCACGAATTTGTATGATACGTTGAGGAGGGTGTTTTCGCAGATGAATCGGAGGGATTTGGCGGAGATGGTGGGGGTGGATATGAATTTGGATGCTTTTAGGGGGGAGTTTGATTTCTGATTTCATCTATGACTTGTTGGAGTCGGCGGGAGGTGGAAGAGATGGGGAGCAGCTTGTAGGGTGAGGAAAGAGGCAGCAGACCATCCGGAATGACACTTCGGAAATCGATGAAAGGACGGGAAGAGACTCACGGGGCAAGCAGTGGTACTGGGAACGAATGGCTGGACGGGAAGGATGTTGCTTGGGTGGTGGTGGGTGTTACGTCTTTGCATATGGCTGACGGTATTGGAGCGTAGACAGATGAAGGATGATATGGTGTGCATAGCATCTACATGACATGTATGAACGTCGCCCGTTGGTTTGGTCCGTACATTGTACGGAGTCCCGCCGTCCGCTCCCAGTTACCTACTCACAGTCTACCTCCCTGCATGGCAATAAGACCTCGTGGCATCCACGTGAGCTCCGTCTTACTTACATACCCACTGACTCGTGTCGTCGATCTCGACCACCCTCGCTTGGAGCACGGATTGCTGCACGTCAGAGGATTGGCGGGGAAGTCACTTTATCGAACCTCATCCCGGTCCTCCAAGCCGGCTTCTCCTCACGTTTTATCACCTGTGTTTATCTCGTCTCACATCCAACGGCTGTGGCTATCAAGTAGGCGTCTGCATCGGGAAAGCACCGAGATATCGCTGCTTCGGCAATGCATGCTTCTGACTGCTGCTCTCGTTTCGTATCTACCTCTATGACTTGAGCAGGATCGGATTGTACATAGGTACTACTGCTGCTTGTAGCAAAGCTGTGCCGCTTCATCTCTTTATACTCTGTCCGTTTCTCTTTCCTGTCTCGCCTCTCTGAACATCAGCGGAACGACACCATGACGAATTATTCTTCATCCGAAGGCGAGAAGATCACGCACATATCCTCAGCCCAAACAGACCCTGAACAGCTCACCGGCGAGATCCTCAAGGAAGACGACATCGAGTCGCACGAAGTCTTCAAGAAGAATGGCGAAGTCGACTTCCGTAACGTCGGCTGGGTGCGGTGCTCACTCATCTTCCTCAAAGTGCTGTTCGCGACTGGTGTGCTCTCGATCCCTATCGCTATGGTCTCGCTTGGAGCTGTGGGCGGAGCCCTCAGTTTGATCGGATGGGGTTCGTTGAATACTTATACTGCGATTGTGCAGGGGGATTTTCGGAATAGGCATCGAGGTAAGCACTGATGGCCTAAGAGATCATGCTGTCTGAGACATTGCTAACCTTCTGTTCTTCAGGATGTCATAGCATCGCAGACATGGCCGAAGAGGTCGGCGGCCGCGTACTGAAAGAGATCGTCGGCGCCCTCTTCATCATCGCCTACGTCCTCTGCGCCGGCGCAGGTATCCTCGGCCTCTCCGTCGCCTTCAACACATTCTCCGGCCACGGCGCCTGCACAGTCTGGTTTGGCCTCGTCTCCGCCATCCTGGTCGCCTGCGCCGCCTCCGTGCGCAAATTCCAGAAACTCTCCTTCCTCACCGCCGCCGGCTTCGTCTCCATCTTCGTCGCTGTCCTCATGGTCGTCATCGCGGTCACGATGCGTGACCGTCCCGCCGCTGCTCCCCAAACTGGCCCCTTCGAATTAGGCTACTATGCCATCCCGCCTATAGTCACGTTTGCTGGCGGGATGACAGCAACCTGCACAATCTTCATTTCAACCGCTGGAACCTCCGCTTTCCTCCCCGTCATCTCCGAGATGCGCGAGCCAAAGGACTACCGCAAAGCAGTCTACCTCGCCATGGGCTTCGTCACTTCCTCGTATCTCTGCTTCGCCCTCGTGGTCTACCGCTGGTGCGGCGAATGGGTCGCCTCGCCCTCCCTCGGCTCTGCAGGCCACGACATGCAAGTCGCGGCCTATGCGGTCGGCTTCATTGGTCTCATCGTCAGCGCCTGTTTGTACCTGCATGTCGCCGCTAAATACGTGTTCGTGCGTATCCTGCGGAACAGCAGACATCTGCAGGCGAACACGATGGTGCATTGGGGAACGTGGCTCGGGTGTACGTTTGGGTTGTGCAGTGTTGCGTTTATCCTTGCCGAGGCGATCCCGATTTTCAACTATCTGATTGCGATTACGGGAAGCTTTTGTTTCGCGCCGCTGGCGATCATGCTGCCTGGCTATCTGTGGATGCATGATCACAAGGATTGGAGGCAAGGTAGTGTGGGAAAAATGGTAGCATATTGGTTGCATGCGGCGATGATTATCCTCGGTGCCTTTATATGTGTTGGTGGGACGTACGGCGTGGCGATGGAGATCAAGGCAGCGTATGCGAGCGGATCTATTGGTGAGTACATGCATATTCCATTCGTCAAAGGGAATTATTTGCTGACTGGACTTCGCAGGTGGTGCTTTCTCGTGCTTGGATAACTCGGCTTCAGGCCACTAGTATCACCCACAGCAGTGCATTGATATTCGCTAATCGAGAGAATGCTACCCTTCCCATCGTGTTCACGTTCCATTCATGATTCATGCAGCCTGGTGGTCCCTTTACGCCTTCTCCGCAACAAGCAACGACTGCTGCATCTTTGGCGTGTCGTCGTACGTCGGCAGATCACTCTTCTCGGCGTGCACTGCTCTTAACGTCTTCCCGAACATGGCCAACACCGCTCTCACTCCTTCGTTCGTGGACTCGAGATCCTCCTGCTCGATCTTATCGGAGTGGAAGTTGAAGGCATAACTCGCCTCAAGCCAAGCTAACCCGGATCCGAAGCAGGCCTGTATGACTACGTACCTGCGGATCGAGTTGCTAGCAGATGGCGCCCACCAGGCCTCGACGAAGAACGAAAGCATGCACCAGAGCTGCGCAACGTGGGTGGTGAAGAATCGGGCCTGCAGGTTAATGATCAGCAAGTGTCTCAGCATTTATGAACAATTTAAAAGGCCGCAGAGCCCAGCATAGGGTGCGAGCCCGTCTCGGAGAGCCAATTTTCACCAATGCTTACCTCTGGAATGAACGCATCAAGGTTTCGATGCTTGCTGAATCTGAGAAGGAAGTGTGTTACGGCGAGCATCTGCAGGAGCGGGAACAGCGTAAATGCTGCTATGAAGAGGCCCAGGAGCAGGAGACAGCCGATGGCAAGCTCGAGAAGCAAAGCGGTATTCCAGGCGTCCGGATGAGCGGTGGCGTCGTGCTTGAGGACGACGAATCTGGATTGAGGAGGTTAGCAAGTGTCCCGGTGCTGCGAACAAGCTTGAAAAGGCCGCAGAGCGCTACACGACACTCGATGCTATCTCAGAGAACGTTGCAGGACTATGACTTACGAGATGATACCATCGACGAGCGCCATGATGATCACGTGGAGAAGGTACGCAATGGCGACGTAGAAATGGCCTCTGGTGACTCTTAGGACCTTCTTGTGCATCGACGCGAAGATGCTTGCCCTATTTGACCTAACGGATAGATAGGAGGGTTAGCAAGTCTCTGAGCTGCTAGTGGGTTACGGAAGGGCTCAGAGCGCCGCACGATGCTTCATGCTGTCTCGGAGAGCCATCCCACTCATCGTTCTGACGTACGGTTCTCCGAGAAGCTGCTTGGTGCTTCGGCGGATTGTGAAGAAGCCAGTGATGCCCAAGCATATTATGCTGAGCGAGAGGGTGTAGGAGGCGATTAGGAGGTAGCCTCGCAGTGGGTTGTAGGTTCGGTTGATCCACTGTGATTGCCAGGTATCGCTCGGGAACTCGATCTTGCGGTCCATGTTGGGCTCGAGATAAGATATGTTGATGATGTTCAGAGTCAGTTCGGTGTTGTTGATGAGAAACGAACTGCAGCTAGATGTGTCGAAGTGATCGTGGTAGGAAAAGGCTGCCAGGGCAAAACTGCAGGTGTTCAAGTTCAGGGTCGAGGCTGTGCTGTGTGTGATCACAGCCTTGAGCGGCCTGGTGAATGTCGTGAGTCTCACAGTGAATGAAGCCTCGGGCTGATGCTAGACTAACTCATCAGCCTTCACACGAAGCTAGGGAAGGTATCAAACTGATGCTCGGCCGCTCGAAGCTGGATGTCGTCTACACCTGTACTTGCAAACATGATCTGTGCTTGGTCGTTGCTACCTACCAAAACAGCTTAGCTCAAAAGCACGTCATCTGTCACGACATGGTTGGTGAGGAGTCAATTTTGACAAAACTCGTCAAACAACCACGGCTTCGTCAACTTCCTCCTATACCTTGATTTCCAAACATATAACCGTAGCATGGAGGCACCAGCCTTCCAACGACATGTCCAGGCCCGTCTGGTGCAGTGATTGACTCAATTTTCTTTGGACAGCCCTTGAGATGGTGGAATTCGTTGTACAGATAAAGTAATAAGTGTTGGTTAATCTCGCAACTTGTATCGTCTTGTCTTTGGATATATGCATTTCTCGTTCTTCCCTCCAAGTATCATCGCATCACTTGACGGATTCAGCGTCTCGAAAAACTTCCATCGTGTGATCCCACACCCTTTCTACCATTTCCTTCCGGTCGAAATCCGCGTACGCAGCCGACACATCATTCGTTTCTCCATCGACCTTGACGGAATACGCACCTCCGCCTCGCACTCGATCCGAGCTCATCGCCAGATCTTTCGGAACCGTATCTGCAGTCCCTGCCCTGGCAGCGTATTTGTCGGTAGCCAGAAACAATACCCTCTGCCCAATGTCCTCCGCGCTCGTCGCGAAGAACTTTGCCACTGGCGCAACACACGCCCACGCCATCTTGAACCACCACGGATGGCTTTTCGAGTAGAAGCTTGGGGTTATGACCAAACCGGGATAGATGTGGACGCATGCAAGCTTGCCTTTGTTCTCCCGTGCAAGATTCTCGAAGAACAACGTCTTCATGTAAGTCACCTGACTCCGGACTTGTGCGAAGGAGAAGTGCTCTGGTTTTCGGAGAGAAAAGTCGTCGGGGTAGAATTGCTTCTTGACCTCGAAGCCGCCCGCGTAGACTGAGATGCAGCGGGCGCCTGTCGCGAGGGTAGATGCTCGGAGAAGCGGGAGGAGCTGCGTCAAGAAGCGCATGCGGGAGTAGTAGAGAAGAGACATCGAGGTGTCTAGGCCTTCGGTCGTTTCTGGAGTATCTTGTGAGTCAAGTGTTGTGTGGTGGGAATTGACAACAGACATACCTTGTCTTGAACCAAATTGCAGTACACCTTGCGTCATGACGAGCATGTCTACTTTGGCTGTACCAGCACCTTCTCCGCCTCTCTTGTTCTCGAGCCTTTGAACCTCTCTGCAGGCCTTGTCGACATCCTGAACGAGCGCAAGATTGCCTGCTTTCACAAAAACAAACACGCCTTCTGGACACAGCTTTCGACAGTCTCCAAGAATACTGTCTGCGGCTACTTGATTCCGTCCTACAAGGTAGATGCGGAGACCACTTCCTCCATTGACCTTTGCTGTGTCTGCAAGCCCTCGAAGGGTGTATTCGCCGATTCCCGTAGTAGCTCCTACGAAGACAGCTGTGACAGATTGGCCGGAGACGAGCTTGACGTTTGCAGCGCGTGCTGTATCGAGCTGGACCATGGCTAGAGGCAAGTCTGATGTTGGGGATCAGGGGGCTCGAAGTTTTGAAGGTAGGAGATCGTGCTTGGAAAGAGTTCTCGAAAGAACTCATATCTGTCTTATAGTAACTTACCTACGTGTGGCTGCATGATGGCTCGTCCGTTTATTCTAAGATTTCGCACTGCCATGACGATGGTGCACGCCGCCAATAATGCATACACTGGTATTCATTCTGCGAGATGGACGAATGAAGTTCCGCCTACGGCGGCCTAAATTACGGGGACGAGGCCTGCTACGGCGGCCCATATATGGAAAACGCTCATCACTCCCCGTCCTTCTCTCTTCGCCTCGCTCCTGTCCTACATTTGCGTTCTTCCAAACTGGTTCACGATGCTGGTTCCGGACTATTAACTCAAACAGCCAGGTTTTCCGATTTTGTCTAAGGCTCTCCACGAGTGATGACTTTCTATGTGGTACGGTGGCGCCGTTCCAAAGCCATGATGAATTGTTATGATTACGGAAACATGAATGTCAGTGCTGCCTATACACTCATCCTCACTATTGTATTAATTCCGACTGAAGGCTAGTCTAAGCTAACTTACGATACACTCGATACAAGCCCATACGCCTCTTGCTTCTTCCGTAATTAGAAAAGATCTCTCTCGGCGTCTCTCCCCTCGCAGCGGTATCACGTGCGGATGGCCTCGTTTGTATTCGCGTCCTACGAGTTATACAAGGTCTTCCTCGACCTTGCTGCAAGGGTGGGACTGCAGTGGCTTCACGCGGACAGGTCGTCATGTTGGGAGCTAACGTGCATAGCTGCGACGTGTTCTCGCAAACGGAGCAGACTCAATCCTCTGGCCTAGGTTCTGGGACGTGGTTGGCACTCATATTGGGCTTCTTCGATTTCCAACTGATTTGATCACAGTTTGGCACTGTTCGTATCGGTGTTGTACATATTTTGCTCGCAAGTGCTAACCAGCTCGCCATCCTTCTCACGCTTCAAGGTCCCTCTAACGGTAGCAAGACGGGCACCGGCCTTCACAACCTGCGCAACGACATCAGTCAGTCATGGACGGCAACAATGTCAAGTCACGAGAGGCATATACTTCGCATTCAAGAAGCAAGACCTCTCCTAACTGGGCGCCCTTATGGTATGTCACATTGAGGTTCGTCGTCCTGCCCGTCATCAACCAGAATCCCGGTTTCGCAATTGTTAGCATGGCCCACGCCGTGCAGATGTCGTGGAATGCTGCCTGCGCACCACCAGCGAGGTTCTGGAACTGTTGGAGGTATTCTTGCTGGACTGGGAACCGGAACACTAGTTTGCCGGTTGATTTGCTTGTCCGTTTTGCCTCAAGCAGTTCGAGCTGTGCGAACCAGGCGCGGGTGTATTGGCGGTCCGGGATCTGGTGGATGCACAATCAGCTTCTCCTTCTCTGGCTTATCGCTGGTCAAGTGTACGGTGTCAGACATACAGTTTTCCGCCAGTCGCCTTCCCAAAGATGCTTTCGCAGGTTGCGTAGCAGTTTCTTATCAAACTCATCGTTCGATTCCGGAGAACCCTCGGATTTCGACATGGTGTTCAGATTGCCAGAATTAGCAGATGGTGCATTCCTTCGAGCATGAACTTTTCTTATGTAGTCTACTGATTGCTGACCATCGCCCCACGTTGTTGAAAAGTCAACATCGGCCACACGAGTCAAATCTAAATCGATGATCTGCAAGGCAAATCATGATTCCCACAACGGCCAAGCGGCATCTCCACCACTACGGCGATCAGTGGACAAGAATAAAAATTCCTTTCCACCAGCTTGTTCCACCAGACGAATAGCCTTCAACACTTTACCGAACGTTGTCGATGGTTCGATCCGTCATCACGTCATCACACAGCACCTTCAACACTGGATACAACCAAAGGTCAATTCTTCAGGTGCCACGACGCTGATCCAATTGTCACCACTGGACAACATGGTCATGAACAGAGTTACTCTACTGGAAGGTTGGCTCCTGTCGTTCTTGAAGGTCAATCGTAACGTCCAAAGCGGGAGGGGCATTATCTATCTCAGGCTGATGAGTGCCAGGCAACTTCTCGCACGCCGAGTATGCTAGCCTGAGGTATTTCCCCTTATGGACATTCCATACAGTGGGCCTTCTTTCGTCACTTTACTCACTACTGACCTTATCGCCTATGGAATCTTTCGGACTGCTTTGTGGGTTGGTATGGCTCATGTCGACCCAATCATTGGTTGCTCTTTTTTCTTCAACAGGCTCAACGCTTCCTTTCAACCATCAGCGATTCGGCGCCATAGTGCAGTCATTATAATGCGGAACCTAGCTGCACCAGCGAAGCATCAAGCAGTTTGGCACTTCTCAAAGTTCAGATCAACCTCCAACATTCTCCATACACCTTTCACTACACTGCTAATATGGCAGTAATCTCCCTACTTGCTACTTCGCCAGCAGCATACGTTGGAGTCTTGACACTGCTCGTCAGTCAACCCAGCGCTCAGAGGAATGTTCACTGCTGATCTTCGTCGTCTGCAGGTCTGCGGCTGGTTAATTCGACGCATATTTCTCCACCCTTTGAGCAAATTCGATGGTCCGTGGCTTGCGGCCATAACGACCTGGTGTACTACATACGCCGCATGCAAGGCAAGAGCGCATAAGCAGAACCTCAGTTGGCACCGTCGATATGGTAGGCAAGAGCGCAACATTCGACATGACTGCATTTGCTAAAGTGTAGCCGAAGGATCTGCCGTGCGAATTCAGCCGGATTTCGTTTCCTTCGACACGTTTGACGCGTTTTGCGACATCTACGCCGCGAGGTCGAACTTCCAAAAAGTCCCCTCCTATGTCGTACTAAGCCCAAGTAGACGGGGCAACGCCGTATCGACTCAGGACAAGCATGTCTCGCAATTCAAACGCAGATCGGAAGCACCGTTTTTCAGCGACAAGAACATCAAAGATCTGGAGGAGCGATATCTTAGCAAGATCTCCAAATTCACATCGATGTTACCTGCGTCCGAGGCAGGAGGTGAAAGTGGTTCGGCTTGGAGCAAGAAGCGAGATATGTCGGATTATACTACGTGGATGACTTTGGATGTCATCACGGACCTCCTTTACGGCGAAACATTGGACCTCTTGCGATCCGACAAGTACCGGTGGATTCCTAACGCCTTTCGGATGGTCCAATGGCGCAACCTCATCGTAAGTCCGCTCACTGAGGGACCCGCAAGCATTGTGGGTGGTGGTACTGACTATCGTGCAAGTGTATGAACTACCCGACACTCTTGAAAGGGAAGATGGACAGGATACTTTTGTGGCCTGCAAGAAAAGAACTATGCCAACTGCAAAACTGGACGTACGGCAAGAGCCGAGACGAAGCGTATCGAGGCGAAGACGAAACCAAGCCTAACCTCTTCTCGGTCATGAAGTCTGCTGAGGCGCGGCGAGCTGGAGACTCAAGCGTCGACGGTATCGTCAAAGACATATGGTCAGAGTCGATGTTCCTCCTGGCCGCAGGTAATTCTCACCTACCCATCCTTTGTTCTTACTGTTTGGCTGACTTGTAGTAGGCTCCGAGTCGACCGCGACGACCATGAGCGTCACCTATTTCTATCTTGCCCACGCACCAGAGCTATTGAAGCGGGTCACTGCAGAAGTCAGATCAGCGTTCATTGACGCCGAAGAGATCCGCTCCGGGGCGATTTTTGATTCGTTACACATCCTCCAGGCATGTATCCTCGAGACCCTGCGCATCGCGCCGGCCGCCCCCAATACTCTGCCTCGCGTTGTCCCGGCCGAAGGAGCTCATATCGCCGGCCACTATATCCCCGGCGGCACTACTGTTGGAACCTCATTATACGCAATGCAGCACAACGCAATGTATTGGGATCGTCCCGATTCCTTTGTTCCAGAACGATGGCTCGCACGGTTGAAAGAGGAGACTGCGAAGGAAATCGCCGCCACTGCATCTCCTGGCTTTGCGCCATTTGGTATGGGTCCGAGGAATTGCTTGGGCTGGCGCCTCGCATGGGCAGAGATGACCGTCGCTTTGGCGCGTGTGCTGTTTCTATTCGACATGCGCTTGGAGAGCGATGCACCGTGCTGCGCGAAGCGGGGAGGAGGAGAGGAATGTGAACCGGACTTCCCTGGATACATCACTATGGCTGCCAAGGGCCCGTATGTCGAGTTCCGGCGGAGGCAGGACGAGGCAGTGGTCGCTTCTGGAGAGTGCGGGAACCCACGCAGACGATCAGGCCCAAGCGTGGCAACATAACATGGAGTAGGGACAAGATGTATAATGTAAGATGGAAGCGGATATGGTCTGATACCGCGCGAAGGCAGATTTGATCACCTCGATCTACAATCGAAACCACACTGTGAGAGAGGACCCTGGTCGCGATGGATGCGAATGCGCGACGCGCTGCAGAGTAAGATCGCAGCGGATATCGAGGAGGCTCTTGAAGAGTTGGTTGAGCTGAAAGTTGTCGGGAGAGAAGCCATAATGGTGGAGAGCTAGGATGGCTCAGCATCAACACTGTAAGGTAGCTCAGATCTTCGAGGACAAATGTGTGGATATTTTGTCGCAATGGACACTCGCCGGTCGAGTCGAAATGTCCACACTTAGAAATTCCTGGCGGCCAACGTGGTAAGAAGATATAAATCGAGCCAGACTGGTTCACAAAACTTTCACAAAACTGCTTACATCCGAATAAACATCATTGGCAGTGCGGCCAGGTTTATATATGCGCAATTGTGTCCCAACACTCCTGTTTTATCTTTCTCTCACTTCTCTTTGTTTCCTCCTCCTACATATTCTCTACCATACAAGCTGCCCCGGCCAAGCCAGAGCGAAGACATAATAAAGATGGGTTCGTATACAGTACGCCCTCCACGCAACCTCGAATTCAGCTAACAGCGATACAGTACGTCGCACACCCGCAACTTCACCTGCATGAGCCTTGCACACTAACGCAACACCTCGCAGGGAATGGCCTACTCAGCACTCGACCCACCCGCCAACATTTTCGCGCGGCTCTGGTCAATGCTCCCCCGAGCCTTCACCGGCCTCTTCTGGGCCCCCGGCGCTCTCGAAGCCGCACCGATATTCGGTCTCGCCGGAGAAGCAGTAATACCGCTCGGGATCATAGGTCTGATCGTGAGGATCGTCGTCACGGCGGTCGAGCTCTCGGAGCGTGATGCGTTCACCCTTGGCGATGGCCACCCGGTCCATAATGTTATTTGGCGCCAGACGAATGTTACTAGTGGTGAGACGACGGTTGAAGGTATGCTGGATCTCAAAGTCTGGGACCGTGGAAACCTCACAGCCCTTGGGTGCTGGAAAGATAGCCCTGAGCATTGCGGGACTATGTATGACTATCGTCCGAGGTGTCAGGATTGGATGGTTGGGCATTATCCGAACGAGGTGAGTGGCGATGTCTGAAGGTCTTCTAAGCATGGTGACATTACTTATATTGGTGCCTTACAGTGGGATGGATGGATGTGGGGACCCCTGTTCACTCCAAATGGCTCTCTTGAAGCAGTCTTGCCGGATGGAAAGGACTTCATGAAAGCGTGAGTGCTGTCCTTACTGTGCTGCGCAATCAAGCCACTGACAGTCTTGTCAGTCAATGGATCATGGAATTCAACGACGAACTCATCGAGAAGTGCATCGATCTTCTGCCGCCGGGACAACAGCCGAAAGAGAGCTGGTACCACCGTGATATGAACGGGCAGTGGGATGGCGATGAGTGGTGAGTACGCTGCCGAGCGGTATCTTGTTCCCTGGATGCGTTCGTGTTATTCGCTAACGAGTTTGTTCGTCTATGAAAGGAATGCGTTGACGATTCCCAATGATGTATGGGCTTCAGAGCACGGTATACCCGGTCGACCGTACAGGATGCCGGAAGTCGACTACCAATCCAGGCGACGAGATGTAGCCAAGCGCGGTGATGCACTCAGGCGTAACGATTTGTCCGCAGTAGAGCGCGAGTCTCGCCACGAAACAGCGATGGCGGAGCTAGAGTCACATTTCGCTGAGCTGCCGACTTTTGACAAGATGAACGAGATGGTGGACAACGGCGCCGCTTTGGTACACAAGCACATGGGTAACCATTCTGTTCTCCGCGCGAAGGTCCTGTACACGGCCATGTCAAGCATCATCAACAGGTCGCAGAAAAAGTCGATGTTCTGGAACATACTGCGTCGCGGTTCTGTGCCCAAAACTGCTGTCGTGCAATCACTGTTCGAGAGAGTCGCGGAGGGTGGTTCTGAGCAGCATAAGCACGGGCTCCACGCGCTGGCCAGCGGTGCTTTGATCAAAACGGTACGAGAGCGGATAGAGGCGGGGGATGAAGGTCTCGAAGAGCACAAGATGATCCACTGGCTGTTTGATAGAGTTCATGGGGAGGCTTAGGTATGAGGCCGAGCCCATCTGCGTGTTCTCCGCCAGGCGAGAGGAGTCGGCGTGGATACATCCATTGCTATAGTGGCGTAAGTCTCATTCACAGGCTGGAGAGGGGCCGGAATAGCACTCACGGAGCTCCTAAGCCAAGGGAGGACTTTGCCATAGTCTCGGTCTATTCAATAGCGATATAGCGATCCCCATCTTCTTGCTGGCGGCAACGGAGGTGTCAGGAAGCCGTACGGTAGCATTAAACCCAACCAAATTGATCTAGAGCGGCAGAAATACCAGATCTCTGCTGCGGCCGATGATTCGAGCGAAGATACCTCGACGCATCCAGTGACCTCGTTTTCGATAACAGTATTGGGTGGGATAGGAAGATATCGTATAGTACAGTAGCATCAGAGCCATCCAGGCTGCTCGAGCTGAATCCTGCTTTCCAGACTGAGGTCATTATACCTAGTTCCTGACCTTAGCGACAGCGTCTTCGACATCATATCCGGTCGTGCGGCAGCATGTCGAGGATTCAAGTTCATTGAGAGCCTGAAATGCCTCCTTCCCAACTTGACTAGCTTGTCCGCGCCGGACCCTGTTTAGCCGCTGCTGTCAAAGCTTCGGTTATTCTTCGGCACGAGACGCTCGTAAGCTGTCCTCTAGCAACACCACCTCTTTGAATCTAGGACACGACGCCAGCCATTGATCTCCCCGATCCGCTCGTTCAGAATGGCCGCTATCAGCCAGGGCACTGGCAGCAAGTTCTTCTTCGAGGGGGAGAGCGGCCGCAACACCAGAGGCCTGCTCAGGCTAATAATCTTGGTGACCATTGCTGCTGCCGCTGTTGCCAGCAGATTGTTCTCTGTCATACGATTCGAGAGCATCATTCATGAGTTCGATCCTTGGTTCAACTTCCGAGCAACGAAGTACCTGGTCAACAATGGCTTCTACAACTTCTGGGATTGGTTCGATGATCGCACATGGCACCCTCTCGGCCGTGTTACAGGCGGGACGCTCTACCCAGGCCTCATGGTCACGTCCGGCATCATCTACCACGTCCTCCGCCTCCTCTCAATGCCCATCGACATCCGAAACATCTGCGTGCTCCTAGCACCAGCCTTCTCGGGCCTCACGGCCTTCGCTACCTACCTCCTCACCTCCGAAATGACCACCTCTCCCTCCGCCGGACTGCTCGCAGCAGCGTTCATGGGCATCACACCCGGTTATATCTCGAGATCAGTGGCGGGAAGCTACGACAATGAAGCAATTGCCATCTTCTTGCTGGTCTTCACATTCTACTTGTGGATCAAGGCTGTAAAAGAGGGCAGCATAATGTGGGCCGGCTTCTGCGCGTTATTCTACGGATACATGGTCAGCGCCTGGGGTGGTTACGTCTTCATCACGAACTTGCTGCCATTGCACGCATTCGTACTCATCTGCATGGGACGGTTCAGCCCGAGACTCTATGTGAGCTACACGACGTGGTACGCTTTGGGGACGTTGGCGAGCATGCAAGTGCCATTTGTTGGATTCCTGCCGGTCAGGAGCAGCGATCATATGGCTGCGCTGGGTATGTGGTGTTTCTGTTGCGACCCTTCCTTGAGCTAATGTATCATTTCTAGGTGTCTTTGGCCTTTTGCAGCTCGTCGGCTTCACCGAGTGGGTACGCACTCAACTACCGTCCAAGCAGTTCCAGACTTTACTCCGTGGCCTGGTCTTGGTCGTCTTTGCAGCAGCATTCGGCTTCCTGGTCCTACTCACAGTCTCCGGCACTATCGCACCTTGGTCCGGCCGCTTCTACTCACTCTGGGACACGGCATACGCCAAAGTCCACATTCCGATCATTGCTTCAGTCTCCGAGCACCAACCTACCGCATGGCCAGCGTTCTTCTTCGATCTCAATATGCTCATCTGGCTGTTCCCAGCTGGTGTCTACATGTGCTTCCGCACACTCAAAGACGAGCACGTCTTCATCGTCATCTACTCCGTTCTTGCCAGCTACTTTGCAGGCGTCATGGTGCGTCTGATGCTGACTCTCACACCCATCGTGTGCGTGGCAGCTGCTATGGCGTTGAGCAACATTCTCGACATCTTCCTGGTAGCAGAACAGCCTGTTGAAGGCGCGCAACCGCAAGCCAATGGCAACCCCAGGGCAAACGGCCCAACAACTGCCACCGAGAAGCTGGCTTCTGCGATCCCGGATACTCTTCGTTCGACTAAGACACCCGTCGTCGGCATCTATTCCTACCTCTCTAAGTCAGCCATGACTGGCGCCTTCACCGCCTACCTTCTCCTATTCGTGCTCCACTGCACCTGGGTGACTTCGAACGCCTACTCTTCGCCATCCGTGGTGCTTGCGTCTCGTCTTCCCGATGGCAGCCAGCACATCATTGACGACTACAGAGAAGCTTACTACTGGCTTCGCCAAAACACCCATCAAACCGCCAAAGTCATGAGCTGGTGGGACTACGGCTACCAGATCGGCGGCATGGCAGATCGACCAACATTGGTTGACAACAATACCTGGAACAACACGCACATTGCCACGGTTGGCAAAGCGATGTCAAGTCGCGAGGAGGTCTCATACCCAATCATGAGGCAGCATGAGGTCGACTACGTGCTGATCGTCTTTGGCGGTCTACTCGGCTACAGCGGCGACGACATCAACAAGTTCTTGTGGATGGTCAGAATCGCTGAAGGTGAGCTCGAAACTTCGTTTCTGTGACCCCTTTCGTCATCACTAACAGGATCTAGGCATCTGGCCGGACGAAGTCAAAGAACGCGACTTCTTCACCGCCCGCGGCGAGTACCGCGTCGACGAGGAGGCCACACCCACCATGAAAAACAGCCTCATGTACAAGATGTCATACTACAATTACAACGCCCTCTTCCCCGCCGGCCAAGCGCAGGACCGTGTCCGTGGCGCGAAACTGCCTGCGCAGGGGCCGGAGCTCAGCACACTTGAGGAGGCTTTCACGTCTGAGAACTGGATCATCAGGATCTATAAGGTCAAGGATCTGGACAACCTTGGCAGGAGTCACCAGGAGGCGGGAGCGTTCGAGAAGGGAAACAAGAGGAAGAAGAGTGGGAAGAGAAGAGGGGCGAGGGTGTTGAGGGTAGATTAGAGGAGGGCAGGCGGCTATTCCTGTGTGTACAGTATAGTGTCCTATGCATTGTGTGCGATAGATGGGAAATGCATTGGTCTGGTGTTTCTCACTACACTGATGCTCATGATAGTCGTTGCGTCTGTGATATCGAATGGGTCTACCGGCACGTCCTCCTCACGGCATGCGTCTCCGTCTCAACAATCGCCCTCCAACGTGCTAAGCTAAGGGGTAAGCGAGTGTCTCAGGATCTTGATTCCGGAGAACGCACCAATTCTGACTCACCTCCTATACCACCTCAGACTTCAGGACGACCACCCAGTCACCTCCTAGTCCCTTCTCCGCGCCGGCTCTCGAACGCACCAACCACCCACACCCTCTCACCACTAGCCCCACGAGCGCCTTGATCCATCTCGCGTACACGGTGAGGCAGATCTCTCGACCGTGCACCCAGTCCTTCACGCACTGGAACTGAATAAACCAGAACATGATCGACGAGGAGGGGAAATCGCAGATGCAGCCGCCGTAGGGCACGAAGTAGCGCATGACGCCCACGACGGGGGAGGGCAGGACGTAGCGCATCAGGAGAAGCTCGGTCCAGTAGAGGATGCAGGTGATGTATGTGGTGAGGGTGCATCGGTGGGCGAGGTCGTGCCAGGTTTCTGGTGGGTTGTGGTGGGGGGCTGGAGGGTGTTAGTTGGTGTTGGAGAGGGGTGGTGGTGTGGAGACCGTACTTGTGAGTTGGGTGGAGTCGGGTGAGGTTGGGCCTTTCTCGAGGATGTTCTCCATCATCGTGACCTCCTTGGAGGACTTGTCGGCGCCCATATTTCTTTGACTCTTGTTCTGGGAAGTTGGAGACCTGATGTGGATGAGATGGGCTGGCAGTTTGGATACTCTCAGAGTAATGTGTGCACTGAGAGTCGAGGTGATGCTTGAGTAGAAGAGTTGGTAAGTTGGATGTGAAGAGGCAAGTGAACGTGATCTCAACCTCTGGACTTACCTGCACAACGAGGCAAGTGATGACAATGCGTTGAGGGCAGGTGCTATGAGGTTGGAAAGGAAGAAAGGAACCTCGAGATTCTTGCAGCTTTGCTTGACCGCTGCTGCTGCTCCGGTCGTACTTGCCCAAGATGGTCGCTTGAGCGTTGCAGCGTTTGATGAGGAAGTTGCATCGGACTGGTAGGCAACAGGCAAATGTGCTGCTTCTGCTCATACAAGTGAACAAAAGTATCGAGTGAAGCTCATGGTCGACGCCTCTCATCTCACATTCCGCTCGGTCTAAGCCCAAACAAGTATCTGACAAGCAAGATTTACACTTCTCTGATCATCGACCAAGCTAAGATTGTCTGATAAGTATCTGATCCCTGAGAAGGCAACATGTATGAAAGGACCTCATCATGACTGGTTGCATGGTCCCCAGGAACAAATCAGCACCTTGCATATCGTCGGTTTGCCGAACGCATACCACTCAGATCTCTGCAAAGTCCAGATTTGGCGAAAGTGTGTTCTCTCCAACGACTCCCATCCTTATACCATGTTCGGCGGAGGATGGGCCGCACTTGCGGGACGCTTGAATCGCCTCGAATTCTATGATGCGTTACCGAATTGGGAAATCGAAGCGCCTGCGCAAGAAGTGACAGATGTTATCCGCAAGCATGTACCTAATGGTGTGTGGCAGCCAAAAAGGTATGTTATGCAGGATGTAGTCCATAACGATCGATGGCGTATGACGTTCGACGAGAACAAGCAAGTAGCAGATGACCATCCTGAGTGCGAAGCCGTTGTAGACGTAGACAATAATAGTGCCAACGGGTTCGCGCGGCGGACGAGTCGGTTCTGTGGCCAGTTAGTCTCTCTAGCGTATGGAGGCCTTAGATGCATGCCTTCGAGCAGTCCCTTCTCGAGCATATCGTCCGATATGCTGTCAACATGCTCGGTCTGGGTCGAAACCATGTTGTCTCAAGGGGGGAAGCTAGAGAGTCGTTTTCCGCTGGTACTCTGGGCTATTTTCGTGAGTGCTTTGGTCTGATGCTTGCTTTTGATGGGAGGTGAGATACTGAAATGTAGTATCGGTATAGCTGCGGTGTAAGAGGAACGAGTGGATGTCCGACGTTACCTAGCTCTCTAGCTGCCCATCTTGTCCGGTGTTGCTAAAACTATGGGCATATATTTGATCTGTACCTTGCTTCCACGGTACTTACACTTTGCGACATAGTATGCGGCACAGCACATGAGCTTGTCCGAGCAAGGTGTCTCGGAATGGACGCCCCGAGTTCGTGCCTGCAGATGTCTCAGTATCATTGGCGCGCCTTATCCCCCTTCTTCCCCTTTCGTTCCGGTTTTGCGATGGAAGGGACGCTGGTGGCACGGATTGCCAAGCGTATTTCCTGGAGGTGAATGATGGATCGGAGCACACGAGCTAGCGTCCGATCAATCTGGGCCAATCAGCTCTCTAATTATTCATGCGCTAGTGACGTCCTTCAATCGCCAAAATTTTGGTATCTGCGATTCGAACATCAGATCATGCTGAGATGTCAGATATACAGATCTACCTCCTCGAGGTGGACAAGAACAAACCGGAGGCCAAATTGGTAGCAGCTCGAAGTGCTTCACGTCTTGAGAGCAAAGAGCTGAAGCTTATCGACCTGATCACGAGTCTCGAGGAATATATCAACAACAAGGACGATGCCGCACTCCGCGGGAAGTCAGTCGCCTATCTGGCCGATGTACTGGAGACTCTGCCACCTAAGGTACTATCCGGACAGGAGAGACGATTGCTGAGTGATTTCATCCTTGGCCGGTTAGAAGGCGATTCCGAAGGCATTGGTGCTTCTGCTCGCATCCTTACAGCGTTAGAAGATCGTGGCCGCTGGGATCCCGAGACGGCTCAGCGAGTTGCGAAGACTTTCCTGGATTATGCGAGTCCTCTGAAAGACCATAAGCTTCAGACTGACCGATTTGCCGTCATCCAGCTGTTCGATCGACTGATTGGGAAATACCGGACGCCATTGCAGGAATTGCATAGTGGCGATCCGGAGTTCCTGGCGAAGTTCATCTACTTCTTTGATGGAGAGAAAGACCCCAGAAATCTGATGGTGGTGTTCTCCATTCTCCAGGTACCCATGACTGAGTGGGACATATCAGGAAATGCACAAGACCTCTTCGATGCGGTCTTCAATTACTTCCCAATCACGTTCAAGCCACCTCCAGACGATCCTTACGGCATCACATCTCAAGATCTCAAAGATCGGCTGCGTGACTGCATCGCAGCCAACTCACAGTTTGCACCTTTTGCATTCCCTGCGTTACTGGATAAGCTGGACTCAACGTCAATGAACACCAAGGTGAGCTTGACACGAGCTGCAGGTATGTGCCATGCTGACCGATGTAGAGGGATGTCTTGCATACCATACAAACTTGTGTGTCTAGCTACGAGCTCAAGACCATCAACATATATGCTATCACGCTTTGGGACGCTCTGAAGTTTGAGATCTTGAATGTTCAAGAAGAGGACCTCGCAGAAGGAGCCCTCAAGGCGCTATCGATGATTGCCGGCAGATTCGCTCAACAAGAAGGCTTCCTCAATGCTTACACGAAACCAATCATGAAAGAATGCAACCAGCATCTGGAAGATGCACCGACCAAGCAGTCCTCTGCGTCTGGTCGCATTATGTACGCTCTGGCATCGGCGGCAACTCCTGTCGCAGATAAGATCACGAAAGGTATACTGCCTACTCTGTTCACTCTTTACCGGTCGTCAGAATCTTTGACCAAGCGTCGAGGACTTTTGGAGGTGTTCAACGAGATCGTTCGTGCCTACCTTGATCGCTTCAGGTTGCAGCCCAAGCTCAATCTTGAAGAGTTGACCACATTTGGGCAAGATGCACTGGGAGTCATGCTACGAGTACTCACCAATGCGCCCAAAGCGGAAGTATCACTGCGTCTCACGGCACTTTCAGGCATCGCACAGCTGGTGGCTCTTCGCGGGCTCCTGACCGAGGATCAAAGATTCCAGGCCGTTGATGTAGTGACAGACATCGTTCTCCACGAACACATTCAAGGCCACGGCGATATACGGTCCGAAGCAATCAAGACCATAGCAGAGATGGCTCACACAGCACCTGACGCCATCCGGAACCAAGCAATACCGGCATTCATGGTGGAGCTCCCAGACAGTCCTGCGGATGACTCGAGCTACTTGCCGGTGCTGGAAGCGTTTGCGCACCTGAGCAGCGAACAGCAAGTCTTCGACACTGTCGTACTACGGCTGAAGAACAAGTACAGCGTGGCGAGTGCACAAGCAGCATCGAAAGACTACCAACAAGCACTTCTACTTGCCATTCTCTATTCGTTCACCCACGGCTCACCCATGCCTGACGAAGAGGGCGTTATAAGAGGCACTTACTTCACGGACTATGTGGGACCGTTCTTGCTCACTTTACTCGAACAATCACAGACCGGATGGGATCACAGATTCACCGAGATCGTTGGACGACTGTGCAACGCTATCCTTCGACCTCAAGGCGTACATTTCCAGAGCCAGGTTTACAACAAGACTCTCGATAAGATAGCAGTCGCACGAAAAGACTCCGATCGAATGATCCGGCGGGCACCCTTCTCATTGTACTACTACGCTGCTTTAAGGCCCGATGTCATCGACGCGGAGGATATCGTTGCACTACTCCAGTCATACGCGGGTATTGCACGCGGCACCTCAAACAACGAGACTCCACCTGTCGTCTTGCAGCACATATCCTTGCTCGTCAACAAGTTCATTGCTGGCAAGGCAATGCAGTCTACCCTCGAGAGCGTCGGACTTGAAGTTGGGTCGCTACTATCAAGTCCCGAAACCTCTACTAACTCAATTGGCGTCGCCTTCTCCGTCACCAAGGCGCTTCTCGTGCAAGGCAAATCTCCAGCCTTAACCTCCAAATACCTCAAACTCCTCCTCCAGCTCCTCTCCACACCAGACGGCAAGACCGTAGCAAAGCACTTCGCAACCCTCCTCGCCCCAGACGAGATCCTAACAAAAGAGAACCACTGCCAAGTCTCCGGCCTCTACAAGCAAAAGACCTTCAGCCAGCTCGTCCCCTCCCTCACCGCTGCCGTCCGCACCGCAGACCCCGCCACCAAACCTAACTACCTCGTCGCTCTCTCCGGTGTCCTCCGCTGGCTTCCCTACTCCATGCTCGAGACCTCCCTCGTCTCCCTTACGCCCCCGCTGCTTCAAACTCTCGACCTCAGCTCTGATCAAGACGCCAAAGCTTCAACTTTGACGATCTTCGAATCAGTGCTCATGCACGACCCCAATACCATTGCTGAGCATACTGCTTCCCTCGTCACGCGTTTGCTCAATTGCACGACAGCGCCGGTCAATGGCGCGAGGGTTAGGGCTAAGGCCTTGCAATGTCTGGCTCTGGTGCCCAAGATGTTGAAGCGGGAGGCCGTGGTGCCGTATCGGAGGCAGGTGGTCAAGAAGTTGATGGTTTGTTTGGATGATGGGAAGAGGGAGGTTAGGGCTGAGGGGGTTAGGTGCCGGAGTGCTTGGTTGGGGTTGGATGAGGTGGAGGAGGAGGATTAGACGGGTGTGCGACTGGGAGGGAGGGGTGTGTTTGCTGGCGCGGGAGGGGTGCGTGAGGGATAGGGTGCAGACGTAGATACGGACAATAGAGATATGCGTGCAGTATTTGTTGTGTAAAGCTTTTGTTCTCCTTAGACTGTTTTGGGGTAGCCTTGCTCTATATACACCGTAGAAACGTCATCGATGGTTTCGTCGACAGAAGAATTCCTACTCCATGAGACTCCTTCATTGCTCCAGCTCAACGTAGTTGGCAGGGAACAGTCCACGCTTGCCGCCATAGCTGCCGAGCCACCAATCGTCGTCTGGGAATTCCTATAAAAGTTGTCAGCAAATAGTATACAATCTCAAGTACTGTATGGATGTGAGGGCGGAACTTACAATATCAGTAATCTTCCCACCATCCGGGAACGAAAGCTCGTTCTCCTCGCCAGCCTCATAGTCATACTGCGCTAAAGCCGCGTGTCCAGCACTCCCACCCGCCGGCGCCGCAGCTTCTGGCTCCGGTTCTTGCTCAGCAGGCACTGGTGGCGGAGGCGCCGCACCACCACCACCGCTCGCACCTCCGCCCTCGACCAGCTCGACATAATTCGCAGGGAACAACCCAGTCTCGCCACGCGAGTTCTGGCCCATCCACCAGTCCTCATCTACCATATCGATATTGGTGATCTTTTCGCCATCGCGGAGCTCGAGCTCATTATCCTCCGCTTTCTCGTAGTCAAACTGCGCAATCGCTTCTTTGCCGCCAGATGTGCCTGCGCTTCGTGGATCTTCTGCGTGGCCGAAGGTGGCGGTAGCGGCGGCTTGGCCTGCCATACGTGCTGGGTCGTCGTCTTGCATTTGCTCTTCCGGCTCGGGGTCTTCGTGGCGGGAGATGGATTGCTGGAGTGACTCCGTTGGCAAGCCACGTGGAGGCAGAGGCTCGGGTTTCTCGAATTCGGGTTGAGCTTCGCGCGCGACGGGCATGGCGACGCGGATTGGTGAGCCTCGTGGCAGCGGCTCTTCGTCCTCTTCTTCCGGCTCGTCTTGCGGCATCGGTCGAGGTGGTGGGGGAGGGAGGTCTTGGTGCTCTTCTCGTGGTACTTCTTCCTGCTGTGGTCGGGATGGGAGGCCTAGCATTGGAACGCCTCGCGCACCTGCGTTTGGTTTGCTCGAGTTGTCGAGTGGTGGTGGACTAGGGGCAGATGCAGCACCACCCATCGGCGCAGCGTCCTTGAAACGGTCTCGAATGGCGCCAACGCCTCCAGCGGCCGGCTCTTGTTGTTCCTCCTCCTGTGGAGCCTCTTCGCCAGTTCTCTGCTCACTCACAGCGCTGCCACCGGTCTTGCTTGGAATTTGCACACCCCATTTCTTGCCAGCATACCCGCTTGACCAGCCACCACTTGGTTGATTCTGCATGGGTGAAGCTGGCGCTCCATATCCACCCGAATGCTGAGTTTCCGCAGCACCGCTAGTGCCACGTTCCCGAGCCTTCTTCTCCGCCCATATCTGTGCTGGTGTCTTGCCGCCCTCATCTGCAAACGTCTTGCTCGCTGTTCCCACCGGGGCCGCGGTTGCTGCGGCAGGCTTGGACTCGAAGCCGCCAGGCTGTGGTGCGCGTGTGCCTGCGAATGTGCTTGCTTGGGAACCGAATCGATTGGCCACTGCGGGTTTGGGAAGTGTAGTCAAGCGCTCGCCGGCGCCGCCACCGCTCGTGAAAGCTGCAGAGCGATCTGCAAGTGATTTCGGTCGCTCTTCGTCTCCCCCTGAGGACTGTGATGGCGGTGGCGCTGCTGCAGGAGGTGCTGCTCGCGATTGTGACCGGATCGCTGCAATGTCCACTTTGCCGACTGGCTCGTAGGCACCTTTGACAACCGTAGGCCGATCGTCTCTGCTTCCCTGCTCTTGTGCTTGTTGCCGGAGAGCATTGATGTCCACTTTTCCGATGGGTTGGTACCCGCCTCTAACAACATCAGGATTGCCATTGCTCGGTTGCTGTGGTGGTTGGTATCCCGAGGGCTCGTTCTGTGACTGGAGCTGGCCCATGTTGACCTTTGTAGGCTGATATGCCGGTGCCACCTTCTCAAGCTGTGACCTGGTGACCTGTGGTGCATCTGAACCCCAGCCATCTGCATCCACCGCTGCGCCTGACTGTGGTGCCCGTGATCGTGCTCCTAGAGGCTGAAAGCCACCCGAGCCTCCAAAGCTCTTTGTGGGTAGCACTGGCTTTGAGGCCAATGGTGGAACAGGACCAGACGCAGCGGCTGGCACACTTCCACCACCACTGTACTTTGAGCCCGAGGAGTCTGCCACCTTCTGCACAATCATCTCTGGTGTGAGATCTCTGTCCGAGCGCGCTGTGACCTGCACGTGATAGCCATGGAGCACGTTGGACACGGCGTTCAGATGGCTGGTGAAGTAGCCCTTGGTCCTCTCGGGCACCCCCTCACCGCACCATGCAATCAAGACGCTCTTGGGGAGAGATGTGTTCGGATCGTTGACTTTGACAAAGGCGAATTGGATACGTCCATCGGAGAACTCCTCGATCAAGTCCAGCAGTTCGCCCTCGCCGGTTGTCTGGACCTTGAGCACGCTCTCCTTGCTGGACTCGGCTTGGAAGGCACTGACCAGCGGCGCCTGCACACTGAAGACAGCCCATTGGCCGTATGTCGGTGAAGACGCGGCGGAACCAGAGGGGGGTGCCGAGTTGACAACCTTCTGGTAGCTGGCCGTAATCGAAGGCCCGTTTGAGGATAGATTGAGCGAGGCCATGCTGAGTCGATTTGTCTCCGGGATCGTGAGAGCACGTAATGAAGCCCTTGATCGCACCGCAACACTCAAATCCAAGGCAGAAGAGTGTTTGGGACGACGGTGCTCTCTTGCGCAGCTGTACACGTACAGGTCCTGGCCAGTGAGCTGAAGTTCGAGTCACGTGTCCGGATTGCTCAGAACGCCAAGACGTGGCTTGTTGTTGTGCCCGCGCCTTCCTTTTCCACTCTCCCCCCTGCAATCAACTCGCAACTCGCACGCCTCACTATTCAACAAGTCTCGCTGTACCTCACACCTCGTGCAGCGACAGCCTGTCCGACATAAGTACCAGCAGCGACTCCTCTTTCAAGAACAGTGCAAACTGTCACACAGTTGGTGGTATCGCCCATTTTCCTGTCTGTGTCCTCTCGTCGAGCTCTTACTCCTAACTCTGCAACACAGCCATCAACAACACGTTACGCGTCATCGCATGAACACGCTTTCACACACCACCATGGACTCGGGCGAGACGCCATCGTCTACGTCGGACTTTTATGCCGCGGACACGCCGGACAAAGCAGGCCAAAACGCGCCCGCGGGACTTCCGGACATGAACCATCACCAGAAGACCATCATGACCATGCACCAGGATGATGATCAGGATCAAGCCATGGACTCTTCATCCGAAGCAATGGACATTTCAGACGCCAGCCGGTCCGCGTCGCCAGAGCCGAACCAGAAGCCATTGCCACAGCCGTTGCCACAATCATGTCTTACTGGTGTCAAGCGTAGCCTTGACGAGGACGCGCGCGTGACTAACGGTGGTGAACAGTCATCAGAGTATCCCAACCAGCGGCGTAGGTTGTTGTCCCCTGACGCCTCGCTCGTCACCAACTCCAACACACCAGCAGCGCCCCAACCCACATTGCACCCGCGCGGCGTGGCCGCGTTACCCACCCAGGTGTGGCAGCAAGTATTCGTCAAGCTTCCAGCCGGCCAACTTGGGCTCTGTCTTCGAGTCTGCAAGACCTTCAAGCGCATTCTGACGGACTCCGAAGCTGCACCTGCCCCTAGGAGGGACGATGCCGTAACTCAGATCATGTCACACGAGCAAGTATGGAGGCAAGTAAGGCAGACGTTCTACCCGCAGCTGCCACGCCCACTAGCTGGATACACGGAGTTGAAGATGCTCCGACTGCTTGGCGCTTGTGTTTGCCACCGCTGTCGCCGCGTACCAACATCCCCGCCAGCAACCATCTCGGCTTACGAACGTGGCCCCGGCCTTAGCTCTGCCCGCATCATCTGGCCGCTCGGAACTGCTCTCTGCGGAACATGTCTTCGCGACTCCACAGTCAAGGTTCGCTCTCCGAGTTTGCGTGCTGAATATGTGCTGATGGTCTTCGTAGGACACTACGCTCCTCTCCCAGCAAGGGGGTCAGCTCATATTTGCTTTGCCCCACGTCTTCTTGACCCAGTCCCTCCACTACATACCGGAGGCTCAACGTAGTGAAGCGCCTCCCTCAGCGCGCCTCAGCAAAGTATACTCCCAGAGCGATGTTGCTGCCATCATATCCGAATCGGAAGACATCCAAGACTATGGCGCTGGTACGTTTGACGAGTGGAAGAAGGGCCTCCGCAAGAGAGGTATTGAGCGCATGGCCGATGCTGCTCGCTGGGAAGTATGGGAGAAGAACTTGTCAACCGACAAGCCGATCTCGCAAGTGCTCAGGGAGTATGATCTTCCCTTACTTCTGAAATCTCGTGACGTGACAACGTCGACTGGGACGCGTGTAGGACGTCCTCCAGTCGCACCCAACGGTAAGCAACCTTCCAAGCCAATCTTCAGCTCGTCAGCGTCTCCCAACAGCTGTTCTGTCTTTCCTTTCGACGAGCATCCCGTTAACAGCTCCGCCGAGTGCTGCCTTCCTCACTCGCAAGACCTGATCACAGCGCATATCCTAACATCCCGTCCAGGCACAAGCACGCCATCCATAAAGTTCGAGTACGATTACACTGGAGCGACAAGTGCGCCGCCTCATGCCACTGCTCACCAAAACGGTGTCCATGTACCATCCATGAAGTTCGAGTTCGACCACACTGGAGCGACAAGCGCGTCGCCATATGCCACGCCTGCCTACCAAAACGGTGTTCAAGCGCCTTCTGGGTCGTCGTACGGCCAGGACTTCACGCAAGCATCCACGACTAAGCTCCCACAAGGTATCCAAGCAGCCAGGCAAGCTCGCAGGGCTGACATCGAGCGTCGATGCATGTCCCTCAATCCGCCCATCCCGCCAGAAGTTCTTCAGCATGCAACGTCGTTCAAGAATGCAATGGTCGTCACCCAGCCGATGACAGATACGGCATGGAATGTGCTTCGGCCACGTCTGGAGAGTCAGCGTGAGGAGGCTGAAGCCATGGAGCAACAACGCCAGTACCAACTGCAGATTGCTGAGCACAAGCGCCAGACAGATATGGCTTATTTGCAATCGGCAATCCCAACGACTCCCCAGGATATTCTAAGGCCTGCTCGAGATGTCTATAGTGAGGCATACGAGAACGCTCAGAAACCACTGCGAGAGAAGTTGGCTGCTTATGCGGATGAGTTTATTCAGGACGAGTGGCGTTCAGTCCTCTTACACAGGCACAACTGCCCTCAATTTGCAGCTGGGTGCATCGAGTGGGTTTATAAGCGAGACACTCAGGACGAAGCTCGCCGAGGCGGTGCTCCAATCTCGAGCCCGACTACACAACACTATGCTCGACAAGCCGGCCACCAGGAGCCACGGCCATTTCTCTCGTTGGACAACATGAAGTGGGTTTTCGAAAACAAGATCAAGCCTCTCACCGACCCGCACTGTAAAGAATTGTTCACTTGCGCCGAATGCCCAGAGGCGCCCAGGGGCTACACAAAGCATTTCGCCTTCGAAGGGCTGATCCAGCACTATGGCGCGAAGCACGATTCGGAATTCGGCATCGAGAACGTGGTTGTTCACTGGCAGACCGCGAAGTGGCCAGACGAGCCTCCTTTCGTTATTCCAAGGGCACCAGCTCCGAGGGTGGTCAACAATAACAGGGATGGCCGGAATGGTTCGGGTCACACAGACAACAGGCCGCCACTGAGTCGCAATGGGCCTTCTCGAACCCCTCGGCCCCAGCTTCTTTCCGAGAGCCCTTACTTTTCTTCGCCATCTACACAGCCAGCTGGGCACCATGCCGGCGTGCATCAACAGAAAAGCGCTTCTCAGGATGGCATTGAATATGGTCAGCCAGGTCACACTACCACTCCATCCCGGGACTGCCCTTATGTTGACACAAGCAATACTGCTCAGGTAGAAAAGCTGGTTACTGATGCTCTGGAGATCTGGAATGCTCTTGATGGAGTCAAAGACCTTGAATTGCCGATCCGGATGCACACGGTGATCTACCATACGAACCAACGCTTCATAGGGCGCTTCAGGCAGTTTCCCAGCTTGGACACCGTGACCGAGGCACTCGCTTCTGACGAGCGCATGCTACCAATCAAGAAGGCGAACGGACTTATCTGCACTGGGTGCGTGGCAGCGCAGACTGATGGCTCAGCTACTGCATCTGCCTACTACACCCGCATCCTCCACATGACGCCGTTCAATGTGTCTTCTCTCGTGACGCACTTCAAGATCGTCCATCTGCCCAATC
>JAABUW010001611.1_pt1 | contig 36958 bp, 28 predicted proteins | sample 5560081 | NCBI WGS metagenome assembly JAABUW01 (sample SAMN10711882, study PRJNA513363) | rock metagenome | isolation source: Antarctica rocks | place: Antarctica: Victoria Land, Knobhead sud | reverse complement strand
TAACTATTAATGACTAGATAGCTAGAGATAGGCTAATAAGCGTATCCGCCGTAGGATAATTAGGAGGATTAGAGTCTTCCTTTATATCCACTTCAGATAATAGGTATTAAGTCTTCCGTTATACCTTTAAATTAATCTCCTTCAAAAAAAATTTATTACGTAATAGTCGGGTTATAACTATTATTAATATCTTCTTATCCTCCGCTACCTTAGAAGATATTTCCTTACGAGTGCGGTCTAATAACTACCACGACATGTTTATATACAACTTTCCGGCCTAGACGCATTCAGAATACTTTAGACGAGACCAAGAATCCTCTATAATAATATAGAGGCTCTTAAAGGATGAATAGCGATTATAAGTAAAGTTAATAGTAGTATCGTATCACTAGATTTTAGCGGTAAGACGAAGACGGTTTTATTACTAGTAAGATATAATAAAGGGATGGAATCTTCAGGACGAAGATAGGTAGGAAGGAAGGATAATATTACGGCTAGCTAAAACAGGTAGTACATGTTATACTATAATAGGTATTCCGAGGAACGGTTACCTATATAATAGCTTCCTTAGCAGGCGAGTAGTACTCGCTTTACTTGATAGCGAGTAAAGAGAGTACTAATTATCTTACTTAATAGTAAATATAGCGAGTATACCTCTTAGTACAGGTTTCCTATATCTATATAGATGGCGATGTTTCTAAGTAGATAAGAGCTCTATATTTAAATTATATTATAATTCTAGTAATCTCCTAAGTACTAAATATAATACCTTATATTAGACCTGTTTAATATAAGCCTATTTATCTTACTTCCTTAATACTCCTCTTTATAAGAACTAATCATAGGTCTATCCTATTCACGGACGGAGTAAACCGTAATACTATTAACTTAATATAAAAGTAGAAATTTAATAGGGACTTATAAGTAGCTCTTAATATTAAGTATAATATTAATATATATTTAACTTAAGGTATAAGTTAATAGAGTTATAAAAGAGATATTAATATATTATATAATAAGTATACCTTAAGGCTTTTTAAATAGCTTTTACCTTATTATCTTAAACCTTTAATTTAATCTTTTAATACTCTACTTAATAGGAGCTCTATATTAATTAAATTAATATATAAGAATAGCCTAATCTTAACTTCTATTAAATAAGGGGATAATATAAGGAATAAAGGCTTTAATAATAATAATAATACTTATAAAAATTAATAGATATTATCTCTTAAATCTAATAAATTAAATTATTTAACTATTTAATTAATATAATTATAATAAGCTTTTATATTATATTTATAAAGAATATAATATTAAATTAACTTATAATCTCTACTTTTTATATATTATCTCTTATATATAATACTTAATTTTTAAAAGAGATTATTAGGATTTACGTACCTTAATTAAGCCTTAATTATAAGCTTTAAAAAGCTATTAAATTATTTATCCTCTTTATATTAAATAGTAATATCTTAATACCTCTTAATCTATTCCTTTAAGATAGTAAATAATATCTTAATTAAATTTAGATCTAATAAGTATAAGAATAAATAAGTTAATTTAATATTAATTTTATTTATTATATTAATTAACTCTTAATTCTAATATATATTTATATTATTAATTATAATTATAAATTATAAATTACTATTAATAACTTAACTATAATAAGGGAGGACCTAAGTATATATAAAGTTATTAAATATATTAACCTTAATAGAGCCTTAATATATAAGGTATAAGAGGTAATTATTAATTATAAATATAAGTAAGATACTTTACCTCTTTAATTATTTTAAATTTTATATCTAATATAATATTTTATTAAGGGATATCTATTTATAATATTTATTACTTAAGATCTTATTATTAATATATAAATTAAGAGGTAGCTAATAAAGCCTCTTATTAATATACTTATATATAATACTCTTATTAAGGAAGATAAGCTAATTAGTTTATTAATTAATTAAATATATAAATTATAAGTTTTTAAGGTCTTAATTATATTATTAAACTATCTTCCTTATATTCTTCTTAAATTAGCTTAATTTTTATAGATTTTATTAATTTATTAATAATAATCTTAAACTTATTATAAAGGAATTAAACTATTTTATTTAAGTAAGCTATTAGGCGCTAATTTAAATAGATAAGAAACTCCTCCTATAATAAATTATTAATAAGATAGTTCTATCCTAGTTAAAGTATTATAAAGGATATATAAATTATATCTTATTCCTTTTAACTCTACTTTATATACCTAAGCGTCTTAAGATTAATATTATATATAATAATAATTTAATTGATATTATAATTAAGCTTAAATTTATATTTAATATACTTCCTAATAGCTAGTATAATAGGCTAGATTATAATAATAGTAAGGGTATAATAGCGTAGCGATAGTAGTATAATAGTAGACAGGGCCTAGAGGTCTAAAATATCAAATATAAAATATATAAAATAATTTATAAGGTCTATTAAGAGGTATATAGATTATAAAGATAATTATATATTATTAAGGCCTTACTACCTATTTTTAATAGGGGATCTTCTGCGATGTGCGGCCCACTAGCGTCTGGCTATTACCTTCGCAAAGCACTGTAAGCTAAACGTGATTCAGTTTAGCCTCCACGTTGTGTTTTGTCCGCCCAGCCGCCTCAACCTTGCTTCAGCTTTGACTACTTGAGTGATTGATCTACTGGTCTAGTATTGCCTGAACAATCTTCCAATCATATGTCACCAGCTGATGGTTGTCTGCATGGTCACAGACAAGTAAGAAGTCGTTACTTTCCCCCTGGGTTTCAGCTGCGGCACTGCCTTGTTGTAGGCTCACATTAGCACTCCTTCCTATGCCCGTCAACATCATTCCGCTTATCCAGTCAGTTGCTCGACGTCCTCGCGACCATCGTACAAGTGAGATCGAGATCGTTGTTACAGGCCTTGACGAGATGAGGTTGGGTGCAGTAGTCGCACCTATGAAGTGCGCGTTGCTCAGCTGAGGGCTACTATCGAGGAGCTGGGATAATCGTGCTCTGCCGTGAAGGATTGTGGCAAACGGCGAGACCCTGAAGTAGCTCTTCTCAGAGGTAGTACCACCCCACATGCTTTGACTAGATACGGCAACGTTTCAGCCTCGCCACAGTCGTGCTGGCCTTTTCGATGAACAGTTGCATCCCCGGCCTCAGCAAGAAGCTTTGTTGATGCCTTTCATTCAGACTTAAATCTCAAATCGCAAGATCATATCTCCACCAATCGCAGATCTAACATCCACTTGAACCGACAATCATGCTTCTTGCTCCAATTCAGCACGTTACGCTTCATAGAGATTTAGATGCAATCTTCGTGTCCTCTAAGGAAAATTCCCAGAGACTTGCGAAGCTTCATCTCTTCATGCTCGCTTGCTTGCTCGGGACGTTCAGCGCGAGGGATGTGTTGCATACAATGAGCGGTCGATCAATGGGTTGGGATATTTGTTAGTATCATGTGTCACCGCCTACATTCGGGATTAACTTCTCACTCCAAAGCAGATGTCTATCCTGCTTTGGTAAGGATAAAACTGGATACATGGTGTGGATGTTGTGGCTAAATATACACTGTAGATTCTATCCCTTTTGTGGTTACGAAGACAGCAAAAGATAGTCATCATCTAAGCTGAAAGCCGTCCTGGGGGCTATGGATGAGGGTAAAATCAGTCTGGGTCTTGTGCGAGAATTCATATAGTTCTAGTGTGTGCCCATTCCTATCAACTGCTAAAGTCCGCCTCATAGTATACGTGGAAGCCGAGAGGTCACGCTGACAGTCGATGTAAAAGTCTCAGTCAATCCCGACGCACGCAGATTCATCATCCTACTGCTATGAACCCCGGGTTACACGAGTGTCGACGTGCAATTGTTACTGGGGTCAATAGGTACTTTAGGCAGAGTATCAAAGAAGATTTCGATCGTTTTGGCTATTACTTGAGCGACGGGCTAAACCGGCCTCTTGAAAGACGTTCCTTCCGTCATTGTTGACGCAAATTATTCTGATCGAAGCAGCATGCACCACCCTTAAACATGCTGTCAGGTAGACTACGCCACCGAAGAACTAAGCATAGGTGGGTCCCAGGCTACGAATAGCAAATGGTCCAAAAAGGGCATCGAGTAAGGATATAGTGGAGGGTTTTTGATTCCATCTCGATGCTGGAGAGCGCTTGCTGACCAGGCAGTGGCCGCAAAGCTTAAGGTCAAGATCATCAAGACGGAATGATCACAGAAGTCATGATAAGTTGACGAACGACACCACAAATTGAGCAGATAGAAATGAACATCGATGAAGAATAGAACAGTACTAATCTTACTGCTGCGCAGCTCGACGGATCTTCAGACATAGAGAGAATTCAAGCTATCGCAGAAGCCAGCAAGAATGGTTTCGGGTTTCGATCGAACCCAGTAATGAAAGGTAGGGGGTGCATTCGAACAACATCTATGGCGCGGTTGCAAAGCTCGGCTTGCCTGCTACATACAGCGACTGCTGTTCTAGGCTGAAAATCGTGCCTTTGCCATGCATGCGAAGTAAAAAAGGTGGGGCTCCAGCATAAATTCAATGACTGCATGCATAGTCCGTTGTAACACACAAGGTCACTCAAAGTTCCCTTCCTAGCGTCACAGCACACCACCATCACCATGCAAGGGTTCGTATCCCAGTTCAAACCACTGATCGTAGCTGAATGTAGCCTGGCGAGACTTTACTGTACCATGCAACCAGACCACGGCGCTCCAGCCTTGTGCTAATTGATTCTCAGGTGTGGGACATATCTATCAAGTAGTCCTACCCATCTCTTGGACAGAAATATCAGCGAGAGCTTCTTCACTCGATACAGAGAAGGCTTTGCAGATTTTAACATTACGATACAGAGTGATAATATCTCACTTCCCCAATGTCTCAGATCAAGCCAGCACCAGTAGGATCCTCAGCCAAGATAGGTGAAGCCACTTCCATCGTAAGTCAAAACCCTGAAGACGAAGTGGGTATTAGCACCTGACTTGTACCCAGGGTATCGCATGGGGAGGCGTATCCCTGGGGGCGCTGTTCTTTGCTTTTCGGATTCTGGTCCGATACAAAATCTTTGGTCGATTACATACCGATGATGGCCTAGTATTCTTTGCTTGGATCTTGCTCCTGACCAGCACCGTACTGTGGCAGACCGCCAAGGACGCCTGCCATGAAAACATCGCGGTCTCAGCAGGCCAGCTGTTTCCACCTCCCGCCAATTTCGAGCATGATTTACAGCAGTGCCTGCGTAAATCTGTCGCTGTCATCGTATTGTGGTATACTGGTATTTGGAGCATCAAAATGTCGTTTTTAATTTTCTTTAAAAGACTTGGACAGAACGTTAGACATCAAGGGCTGGTATGGTGGACAGTCCTGATTATCACTGCCGCTTCATACTTTGCTTGCTTGGGCGATATAGATCACAAGTGTCTTGCTTCGCCATTCTCGTATATTGAAGTTGAGTATGACAACCTACAAGCCGTTGAAGGCTGCTGACTCTCCATAGCCCACTGCGCAACTACACCAGAATCAATAAGAAAATTCGAAATGCGGTCACTACGACTCAACATGGCTCTCGATGTTGTTACTGATGCTTTAAGTCGGTCACCATGATCCATAATTCCGCTGATTCCCTCCCTAATTTACTCTCTCAGTCATTCTTGTCCCAATCAATCTACTCTGGAAGGTTCGGCTCAGTATCCGCAAAAAGTTGGCTCTGGGCGGAATTTTTTCCATGACAGTCATTACCATGGTCTTTGCTACCGTTCCTGTGATTGTTACAAGCTCCTATAGCTCAGAGCCAGATCAGTCATGGTTATATATCTGGAGCTCTGTTGAACAAGCCGTCTGTAAGTCATCTATGTCCGAGCGAACTTTGACAGCACCTGTAGACGATAGTGAGCCCGGCTTGCATCCCATGTTTCATATAGCTATCATGGTTGCATGCATCGCCTCCTTCCGATCTCTCTTCAAAAACTCCGATAGAGATCCAAAGCACTGGGCTGCAACCAAGAAGCTTGTACGGCTCCTCTTTTCTCCACGATCTTGGTCTCGCAAGTCTTTCAAGGAGATATCTGAATTCGATGAACAAGAGCCTCATGCGGCTATGAATCTTCCTGATATCCCGGGAGGGACAATGACAGGTGTTCGAACTTTCATTGACAAACAAGGAAAGACCGTGATTAGCAACACGCAAAGTATTGCGATGACAGAAGGTGATGAGGACTTTTTGCCGCTCTCAGCGCACATGGCGCATCGACAAGTCTGATCGACCTTGAGCCGGGCAACATGGCCTTCATCTTGCTCGATTCCATCGCCTAGACCCCCTTGCTGTCTATGGTGTTGGGAACTTCTCTGGAATGGGCGAAGTCAAGATGAGGACCTTCTTCATTTATCATACCAAGACGTTGCGGCGTGGGATGCTTGGGACCGCCATTATCAGGGGTTCTCGAGAATTTGTTATGTGGTATAGGCGTGCACCCTTTCGGTCACATACCCTATAACAAAGATGTTCCAATGTCCAGCGAATAAGATTCTAGCATGCTAGTACTGATATGCCTTTCCGCAATCAGCAAACCAGCCCGTGTATCAGCCTCCGCCATCTCCAAGTCGCCTATGGCGGCTTTCCCTCTTCCGATAATTTGTGATTGCCCAGAGCGTATATGAATTGCCCTTCTTTTCCCTCTCTCTCTCTGATAATCATCCTCACATTCTCTCGTTCAGTCCTCCCCCTCAAATTCTCCATTCTTATAGGAATACGCTAAGCTCTCAGATTGACCACCATGTCTTAGTGGCGGCCCTGACACCAAATTTCCCGTGCTCCTCCAGATAGACGAGGTTGTCGGAAAAGATCTGTTTGGTAACGTCGCCGCTCAATCCCAGCCACATCAGTGGGACAACGAGCGCGAACATAGACTAACCCAGGCTGATCAGGTAGGGGAACTTGCTGTTTAAGAAATGACTGAGATGTCGTCTTGGCCGTTTGTAATTACTGTAATGGCTCCGTGTCAACGAGAGGAATAGCTAATGGCTGGTGAGGAGTCTGCGTTTCTGGAAGCTTCGTACAATCTTATGCGGCTGCTATAGACATCGAGAGCATTGAGCTTGCAGCGCTAGAGACATGTATGAGAAGACTTACCTGAAGTATAGAAATACGGTGATGCTGGCTATGGCAATCGCAAATGGCTGCAAAGTTTGCTTTGGGCGAGAGCATTCAGCAGGATAACAGCGTAATTGGCACGTTGTAGTTATCTCCTTGAAATGTTTTAAAGCTGATGAGTACTGTGCTTAGGGTCAGATAATAAAGAGGCAAAGGAAAAGTGGATGTTCTGAAAGAGGCAACGGCTCCGCGCACACCCCCAATTCCAACGGTAATATTGATGCCTCCCATCACACTCCGGGTCAGTTTAAGGGATTCGTCTCCACCACTTCATTTATGACTTACCAAGAACTGAAGTGACTTAATATTTCTGACCCGAGTGCTTTGGGGTCGACGTCTGATCCCGCCCTTTTCCGCTTTCGGTCGTGCTAAACAATGGACAAAGAAACACCACGTTATGGTCTGATAATATCTCCGCAACCGACCATGACAGGCCCCAGCGTAGTCCAAGTCACCAACAACTCCCACTGTCTAGAGCCAAGGCCATCAAAGCCCGCTTTTACACCGTGGCGATGGACGACGCCCACAAAGAAACCACCTTCTCTGCGCATTCCCACCATAATGCTGTAACATCAGCGGCCCACATTCCACGTTCTAAGAAATTCTGGGGGAGTGGCCACTGTGACATCGGTCCTGTACCTCTGCAAGGATGAAATTCATCGTATGGACCCTCGTCTGGGGTTTTGTATTTTTACCCCTGGCAATCGCTCAGGATGAAGTAGGCGAATGTGGATTCGAAAACACCTTTGTCACCTCTGCCAGCGCTGCTCCTGGATCGAAGAACCTTGCAAGCGAAGCCCAGATTTCGGCGTCCGCTTCGATACCGCATTCGCAACCGGTAGCCTCTACTGGCAGCAGCGCACCTTCATCAAGCCGTACCTCTATAGCTGGGAGCTCGTCAGCTCTCAGCGTCTCCTCCTCCAACAGTATTCCAACGAGCAGCTTATCGTCGACAAGTAGTATTTCTGCAGCTCGGACATCGTCAGCTTCGAGTTATCCCGCCGTCAAGAGCACTTTGATGACTAGTGTACTGCCATCAAGCAGTACTTCCGCCGCTAGTACCCCATCAGCTCTGAGCATCACCTCCGTCAATAGCAATCCAACGAGCAGCGCAGTGTCATCAAGCAGTACCTCTCTAGCTAGTACCGCATCAGCTCCGAGTATCTCCTTTGTCAGTGGTTTTCTAACGAGTACCGGATCGTCATCAAGCAGCAACTCTGCAGCTAGTACTCCGTCAGCTCCTAGTGTCTTCCACCCTCTCTGGGACTGCCCAAGGGGTATAGGTTACGATCCCACCCCTGGCATCCTGGCTATCGGTTATCCAGCCCGCGGCCAAAACGTCCCGGTTAGCCAGCCATTTAACATCACCTGGATGGTGCGTACTTCACCTTAGAACCACTATATTGTTGACTGCTAATCCTTATGTTAGGATACTCCTGGCATCACCAGTGTTGCTATTGTTCTCTGTCACGGTCCCCCAACGGATTGCGTCTCAATAGATTGCATCATACCGAGGGTTCAGAACACCGGATCATATTCCTGGACGCCTCGCTCCACACTCGAAGCCCAGGAAGGCCAAGGCTATGGTATCAAGATCATCGCGATTGGGGGATACCACGAGGGCGAGTTCCAATTCTCACCTCAATTCGGCATCTCCAATTCCAGTACCCAATCATCACATCCTCGGTAGCCATCAGCTACGCAAATCCAATCTCCTAGGTCACTAACGGCGAAGTCCTCGTCTCACCAGCAGCTCTAGCAAGTCAATTCAGAGCCTATCCAGATGCATCCGCTTTGGCAACAGCACTAGAACCAGCAGCACATACTGGCCAAGGACTGCCTTGGCCACCACTAGTGACTCAGCATTGTGATCTGGCTATCATCTGGGATTTGTTTGCAAGGCACCGAAACGATGATGTCAGCTGACTTGTAATTAAGCCGTCTGTTTCCCTTACATGAGGTAAGATAGTGCGCTATATCTCGAGCATAGATATCTTAAAACATTCGTGGCATATTTTATGGTCCTCCTAAATGTATTCAATTCCTGCAATTCATATGAGATAATCAGGCAGAACCCTCTATGCAATTCAAGTCAGATGTAGGGCCTCTAGAACTGCGCCCTCGAATCATTAGCCGTGCCGATGCGCCTGACAAGGAGTGTGAACGGTGCTCAAGTCTTGATATCAAACACGCAATGCAGAAAGATTCTTTCAAAAAGAGTAGAGAAACCCACATAACATTGCATTAGGTGGTAAGTACCGCAAGCCGTTCTGGATCGCCTCGTCCTTCAGTAAATGTTGCACGTGTTCGCTAGCTTGCAATTACCAATGCTGCAAAGCCTCTTTACTCACGAAGCCTGCGTGGGGCGTCATCGAGACCTCATTCCTACCTACTATTCCCAATTTGATGTTCACAATCGCCTATCTGTCCAGGTTAACATCTAGAACCGCACCTTTAATCTTGCCTCTAGTAAGCATCTTGCACAACGTAATCTCGTCGATGAGCGTTCCACGCGAGGCATTGACCAGCATGTCCCCTTGATCTTGCACAGGCTCGCTGGCATCCGTAAAGACATTATAGAGGCTTTCCGATAACCTTGAGTGCGCTAATTAGACTCCTGGAAGATTTTGGTAACAGGATGGCCAAGCGTGCGAGCGCGAAAGGGCCAAAAGGGGAAGCCAATGCCGTTGTCCATACCAATGTGCAGCCACAGCTCAGATGATGCGAAAGACGGGACTTTTGAGCATGTCACGGTGTAGAGCAACACTTCTACACCGGGCGCAAGAAGACAAGATCAAGGAGGAGAGGCGTATTTCGAAGTCAACCAATGATGTGTCTTACCTGTAATGCCTTCGAAGCAGAATGCACCTTGATAGGGGGTAGATAGTAGATACAGTGGAACAGGAGTGGTGAGTTCACACAACAAGTTTATGTTGTATGTTGTAGAGTAGGGGTAACCCTAAGTCCCCGCCAAGACCAGTCTATGACGTTGCATGGACCAATTTCCACGGTGAGTTCTTTCATTGTACACGGTCAACTTCATTCTTCAGTAATATAGAGGTAAGCAATATTCCAGCTTCCTGTTACAGTCTCTGTCCCTACCGTCCGGCAATGCGGGTTCCGATCTTCACTTGCAAGCCTCACAACTCCGTCAATCCATCTTCAATCGCGTCATTGTTCCCCTCGTCCGTACTTACTCGGCAGTCTCCCAGACTCTTCCGACTTGAGGTTCTTCACTTAACCTCGACGCAACGTAACAACAGTACAAGAAAATTATCGACAATCCCAGCCTTCAAGATGTCTCAGAAGACGTTCAGCAACACTGAAGTTCCAGCCGGAAAGCAAGCGGATCCTTACACTGCTACGAACAAGACCGAGCCGGAATTGAAGGAGAAGGTCCAGGACCTTGTCAGCTTCATCGAGTCATGCAAGTTCGGTATGATGACCACACGAATCGAGAGCACTCGACTTCTCACATCCAGATGCATGGCATTGGCCGCTAAGGTATGAATGTGGATCCCAGGCTTATCCAGTCAACCACTCCACACAGCCGAGGCGAGCCATAGCTGATCTTTGTTCTACTGTATAGGAGGGTGGCGGCGTTGACCTTCTCTTTCACACCAATACCGAATCTGGCAAGACTGACGACTTGAAAAGTGACCCGAAGATCAATATTGCCTTCCTCAACCCTACCGGTGAATGGGCATCTGTGTCTGGTCAAGCCGATATTATTACAGACCGTGAGACGGTCCGGAAATACTACTCACCAGCTCTGAAAGCGTGGCTTGGTGACCTCGAGGATGGCAAGCATGACGGTGGACCAGAAGATCCTCGCATTGGGGTCATCAAGGTCACAGCGGTGACGGCGACATATGCACTCGCCACCGGAACGTCACTCGGAAGAGGGGCCGAGATCATAAAGGGTGCTATCACAGGGTCGGCGCCCAAAGTGAACAAATTAAGGGAGCTTACTGAGCAGGAGCTGCAGCAATGTGAGTAGTATCTTTTCACGTTCAATTTCGGATCCTAGTCTTCAGCCTCCGGTTGGTTTCTACGAATCTGTGGCCGAAGATCTATGCTTCTCAATTCACAGAAGGGAAAAGCCAGTGAAGTGCGAATTGCTAATCAATTGCGTGTTGCGGAAGATAGGGCGTCAGGAAAACAGCTAGACAGCAGGTTGTGAGGCGTCAGGGGCGTCCGACATGGGGCATGATTGAAATGATAACAGCAAATGTGCTCAACATAGCAAGATGACTAGAGTGTAAAACACAACAGTCCTTGAACAACAGCTCAGCGTATATCGTGAGGCCCAGCTCTACAAGTCCTTTGCAGAGAGACCGAATCCATCGACTCCCTGCAAGTCTTTGGCTGACCCAAACGCACTAATAATACGCCATCATTCTGTGCTTGTTCTCATATGAAACCATGACGTCCTGTGTTGTGTTCGTTGTACCGTTGCCGCCAATCAGATTCCACTAGACATTTCCCAAAGCCAATTGGTCGAATTTTTCGGATCATGCACCAACCCGAACTTGTACTCATCAGCCCCGCGGTTTCCAGATTCACTCCTGACATCGCCCGGTGTGGCACGTAAGATTCCACAAAGTACCCTCATTTTGAGTGTGACTACTCTCATTAGTTCACCACTACATCTGCTATCACTCATCTCACAAAAACAATTCACCTAACGCCGACACAACAGGATAACCACGTGCAAATCCTCACAATGTCCTTCTCCAGCCTCGGCGCCCTTGCGCAACAAGGCCTCAACATTGCCAGCTCTATCAGTCCGGGGGACGTGCTTACGAAGCTTCCTTCTGGCGATCAGGTCGCCCAGCAGGCTTTGCTCATGGCTGAATGGGTCAAGCATCCAGGCGAGATCCAAGAATTGTGTCGCCTTGGATAGGCTGACTGATATATTCACAGAGGTCGTCAAGTACATACTCGCGCCTGGAGCCACCTTTTCGACCGTGTCTCTTGGATTGGCCAACCTTGGCTTTAATTCTGCGGGCATTGGAGCAGGTTAGTCTTCCTCTCGTGCCATCGCTTCCACCCTTGCTTTAGATATCAGCCACGTTTGCACTGATGTACTCAGCAGACTGACTTTCGGAAGGTACCGCTGCCGCTGCCATTCAATCCTCGGTCTATGGCGGCGCCGTGCCTGCTGGAGGGTATTTCGCAACCATGCAATCTATGGGGATGCTAGGGACCCTTTTCCCTCCGGGCGTGAGTGTTGCGGCGGGGCTTGCAGGCTCTGTCGCTCTTGCCGGGTGGGCTTTTGGTGTCGATGCTTAGGGTCCAAGCGATGTTAGGGGCCTACAGAAAGATATCTCTGAAGGGCGGTCAACTGGCATGAAACATGATAGTTCACGAGCCCTGTATCGAGGCAGACTTGCGAGGCCAGATTAGTATCCTTAAGACATTCAGATGGGTTGAAGCATTACTCCTTGAAATTTGGCGCATTTGTGGTGCATCACAGATTCCTCTACGCACGCAGCCCGGTTAGTCCCGACGACAAACCAAAACGGTTGTTTGCTACTTTCGGACCAAGCAGCCGGATCAGCACGCAGCATTCCCGCCGCTCTTACATCCACTCGTGCAAACTTTGCCTTTCATCTTTCTACCTTTTCAACAAGTTTGTTAGAAGTCGAATCACTATCGGCACCACAACAAATCCACAAGAACACCAAAGAGATGCCCTCCTCTAATATCAGTCAACAAGGCCCCAAGCTCGCCGGCGCTCTCGATCCTGAAGGCGAGCTCACAAAGCTCATCTCCAATGGCCAACTAACGGGCCAGGCGTCGGCCTGGCTGATGACCCATTCGAAGCGTATCATTAAATGGTTGAAACAAACAGGCGAGCTCTCGAGATCTGTCTATTGATACACACATGCTGATCACGCACCAGACGTCCACAAAATTCTTCTAGCCTCAGGACTCACGTTCGGAACGGTGTTTCTCATGATCGCTGGTCTTGGCTTCGGCTCCGTTGGCATTGGAGGAGGTGAGTTTACATCGTGAATCTCCCATTCTGTCTTCTACAGCTATTCAATTACACATATATATGGATTCATTACTATACTAAGCTTGGAAAGGTACCATTGCCGCTGGCATTCAATCAATTTTCTACGGCGGTCTCACGCCCGCTGGAGGCCTCTTCGCAACATTGCAGTCGATGGGAATGACAGGGGCTTTGCTGCCGATGGCAGCTGGTATTGCGGGGGGAGCTGCCGCGATTGTCGCTGGAGTCTTCAGTTGGTTCCGTGGCCGTGAGCATCAAGGACCGGACGATCACCAGCATGAGCAGTGAAGGGACCATGTTTTCGATGTGGGATATGCGGAGCGGAAGCCGAGATGCTTGGGCAGGGGTATGATTATGAATAGGATAGCTGAGGATGTTTTGTTGCAATATGGGGAAGCACTCCTCGCTGAATATTCATGCGCCTGCGTGGGACACGGGATCACTTTCCACACGAGATTTTTCCGCTTTGCATGTTTAATCTCCAGGTACAGACGACAATGTTTGATTAAGCCTAGAAACTCGGTGTGTTCGCGGTATTCAGCATAGCAAGTTGAACAGGTTTCTGATCCTTTGCGCAAACTCACTTATGTCGTTACTCAATTCTCTACTCGGCGAGTTCTCTGCCCTTAACCCTAAAATAATCTCACAGATTCATAACCTCAATCTTCAACCAGCAAAAACATAGCAACAACTCTTAGACATCACCATCTTTCCCTACCTAACAGTGTTCTACTCCCTCACCAACCCCTTCCATCCCATCCCACACCCACCCTCCCTCATTCCTAAAAACCCTCACCCCTTATCCCAGCACCGCTCATACACTCCACGAAGAGTCGCAAGACTCGTCCCAACTCTCCACTCGCCTCACAACCACGCCCTGGACCTTCACCACTAACCAGAACAACAAACCCCATACCAAACCCCCACCCTCAATCTCAACCCTAAACCGTCTTCATCGCCACCGCATTTTTTTCTTTCGAGGCACGCGCATAGGCTCAAATCCCCACTAGCTCCATCACTGTCTTTCCCCCTCACCCGTGTGGCTACCAAGATCGCACCAAAAGGCTCCCCGGCTGTCTATCATCTATTCCAGTAAAAAGTGCTATAAAGCGACTCAGCCACGCAGGCGATGGACACCAATTCTAGAAATGGGGCAGAGGTTTCGGAGATAGGTGGAGATAGGTGGAGCTAGGTAGGTACTATAAGTGCCGTCTGGGCTAGGATTTTGCGGCCGCTGTTGGCCAAAGTCTTATATACTTCAGATTCTTGTACGCTTAGAGATCTACGGACCAAAGCGGCTAACCAAAGCGGCCACAGACTCGGCCACCAAAGCGGCCTACCAAAGCGGCTGCTTACTAATCCACCAAAGCGGCCCACCAAAGCGGCCAACCAAGGCGGCCACGGAGTCGGCCCACTGAAGCGGCCACCAAAGCGGCCCACCAAAGCGGCCACCAAAGCGGCCCACCAAACGCCCACCAAAGCGGCTCACCAAAGCGGCCACCAAAACAGATATAAAACTGATCGCGGTTTCACCTCTTGGGCTTATGGATCCTTGATACTTTACTTTACTTTATGAGCTGAAGTGTGCTCTGAACGCTTCAAAACATCTGCGTCACGCGAGCGTCAAGCGGCACCTACCTACCAGAACCATCTAGCCTTGATAAGTGTAGCCGTTGCCAGCTGTGACTTCTTGCCAACCACCCAGTGTGACCTCCAAGATGCATTGATTTGTTCAGAGAACACAGGTGCCTGCTTACTTCGTCTAAACACTGAATCTCGACGCAGAGTCTCGCAGCGCATTTCAACGTGTCATCTTGTTGTCCCGCCCGCTATATACCCGCATCAGAGTAGGCAGCAATAAAAGTCCCCAATCAAATATATCACACTTCCATTCGATCTTCCCATCACTCCAAAGCAAACCCGAATCCTCTTGCAATACCCAATACTTTTCCATGCAACCAAAAATGGGTACCGCAGAAGCGATCTCTTCGACATCCACTCCCTTACCACCCTCACCCCTTTTGGCACTCCCACTCGAGCTACAATATCTCATTCTCCCACACCTATCCTACCCAGACGCTCTCGCTCTCAAACACACAACCCGACATTTCTAGTACGCCTTTCCATCCCAAAGCATGCCTCAGTATCCTATTCATACACCGAATCTCCATACCAATGGCTTCTCATAATCTTCCCATCCGATCTCAGAAGGCGTCTCATCACCCTGTCCAAAGCGCAAAACTGACTCTACCCCCTCAAGCAAACTCATAGACACCAACGTTCGCCTCAAAGTGTCCTGGCTCCTTGAGCGCAAATCACGCGGGCTAGAATGGCCGCTGAAAAAGTGCGTCATGAAAACCGACGCCGCGTTCTGTGCGAACGGAGAGGTGCGGTGGATCATGAAGAACAGACGCGCGCATGGTGAGTGTGCGTCTACGCCGAATGGATGTGAGGTTGTTGTGGGCGCGACCTGCCGGGGTGGGAGGCGCGTGGGCAGGAGGACGGGGTTGAGAAACCTTGTGAAAGGCAGGACTGGAGAGCAGAGGGAAGTGGTGGTGATTTGGATTGCTGGGCTGGTGGTCATGAGTTTGGTGGCCAACTTTTGGTTTGTTGTGAGATTGTACTTGAACAGTCGGCGTTGAGGTGATGTCTGTGATCTCTGAATAACCATTGAAAAAAGTTGATGGATAGATAACACACATATAGTCAGCATGAACATAACGCCTTGCGGGTAACGAGACTGTCGATCACTGCGTGCAAACAATACCCTCCAGTGTCCTTAGCGCTCCCAACCCTTCATCCTCAAACTTTCCGACTAGGCGCTCACATTCATTTCGTAATTTCTCTTCTCCTCTCTGCGCATTGAATTGGATCCATTGTTCTACAGTCAATTTCTTCTCAGGACTGGTCAATTCATCCTCCGCACTTCCCGTTACCTTGCCAATGGCAAAAGGATCACTTCCCTTGTTAGCACTAGGAGTACCATTGAAGACTTGTCTCAGGTCTACTGCAGTCCAGGGAAGAGTACTTTGCAGTTTCGAAGAAGCTCCTCTAGATGGAGAGGTAATGGGCGTTGTGGCTGCCAATGGAATGCAGGTCATTTGCGGGTTAGACGATGACGGCATAGAGAGTGGAGGCCGGCAGGTAGAGAGCCGGGACGACGGAGGCTGGTTCTCTGCGTCGGATGACTGAGGAGAAAGAACTGACCGCGGGGTCATGTGCACTGATGGCGGTGGTGGAGACGCTGGTGTATTTTGAATTTCCATCAGTACGGGTGACTGCTCTGGCGATGAAGCGACTGGGGCTGGCTTTGCCGCAGCCTTCGTCCTGGCGGTTTTCCCTTTCGCTTTCGAAGGCTTAGTTGCTTTTGCTGACTTGGCTTCTTCTTCAGGTAGTGCAGCGTCCATCACCTCTCGTCTATCAATGTCGACATGATTCGGAGCCACGGCAGCTGCATCCTCGGTTTGTTCTTGCTGAATCTCATCCATCGGTGCTTGCACGACGTCTTCAATATTGGAAGCCGCTACTGCAGTTTTCTTTCCACATTGAACCTTCTTCTTCCCGACAGCGGGTTTCTTGCTCGGAAACTTCGTGCGGCTCTGTTCTAGACCACCAGCATCAGTCTCATGCCCAGAGTCGTCTTGTACGGTCTGAGTATCTAGCATAGAGCTGTTGACATCGGAACCCGGGTCCACAATATCATGAGTCTTTGGAACGTTGGAAGCTCGTGTATTGCGTGTAGGCAGCTGCCGGGGCGCCTGTCTACTTCTAGAATTTTGAGACTTTGAGATAGGAGCCTCCGGTCGAGGTGAGGTCTCATCAACGGCTGCAACGCTCTCTTCTAAGGTTTCGACATTCGCTTTGGTATACTCGTCATGATTCCGCCGTTGACCTGGCGCTTTGCGTGACGTGTTGGCCTTCGGGTCCTCAGCATCTGGAGATGATCTATTGAATTCGCAATTCTCTAGGCTCTCACCACGATCCTTAGAAATGGGCTTAGCGGCTTCGCCTGCAACAGCTGGCGAATTTGGGTGGATATCCACCATTGGGGGTTCGTCGACCGTCATCGAGCTTACCCTTGTGCCTCTACGGGTGGGAGCAACGGATGCTGTAGCTTTCTTAGACCCGGGTTTTGTCCTCGTCAATCGCCGACCTTTGGGCTGTTCGATCCCTATAGGTCCTGCTTCAGCTTCGTCGTCAGTTAATGGTCGAGCAAGGTCTGCTTCCAGAGCGGCGTCAATCTCTTCGTCATTTGGTACCACTGCTCGAAGAGGCGCTTTCGAGGCGGTGGATGTAGTGGAAGCCTTCCGAGTAGTCGAAGAAGCTCTTTTTTTACTGCCTTTTGCTTTCCTCTTGGGAATTGGAGCAGAAGGCGGAGAAATCTCTTTCAGGTCGGTCATGTGCGTATCCAATACATCTTCGTCGAGCGATACTGACAAGGGAGTCTCTTGTGCCTGCGTGACACTTGCGCGTGCTCTTGTATTTCTTCTTTTCGCTGGTGGTAGGTCGGAATCCACCTCATTCCTCTCGGTCTGTAACTCCGCGTGGCTATCCTGGGTCGTGCTCATCTCCTCACTCTTACGTTTGTTACTACTTACGACAGCCGCAGATTCCGGACCAACTTTCACCTCAAAGTCATCATCTTCCGGTTCCAGGAAGCTGCTAGCTGTTTGTGGTTCCTCTTCCTTTGTTTTCGTAGCCTTTCCTTTCGCTTTGCTAGCTAGCCTTCTAGATTTAGAAGCTTTCGGGCCTCCTTTCGCTGTCTTAGTAGGCTTCACGGAGTTCGCGGTAGATATCATGGTTTCGTCCAGATTGGCTTCGGTTTCTGCGATGGACACAGCTTCTGACACTGCCGTGACATTGGACTGTGTAGACATTCGAGATGCTTTTGAGGCGCGGCTTTTCTTTGGTCGTCCGGTTTTGGGCTTTATAGACGCGTAAAGGGTGAAAAACGAACAATCCGGGGATCGTTTCTGGTGCTCATCACTATGCGATATTACGAAAGAATGCCACACAAGTATTTCAGCCAACTTACAGAGGCCTGTCCTTTGGCTCCCATCCATCCAAGCTGAGTTGGCAGTATGAACATCTCACAAAATCCTCACTTTCTGGGGTTGGACAATAGTGCCACCCAGCCTCAATCATCTTGACTAACAATCAGCCAGAGCACGCCGCTGCTTAAACACCGAAGACATACCTTCTTCGTCTTACAAATCCACCCCTTCTTATATTCATGCGGCCAATTGGACCCAAAGGTCATCCGCCTTGCGTTCAACACCCTTTCCGACATTGGGTCTTCCAAACTGTAACTGCCATTCTCAACGTCCTGTTCTATTGCGACCGTGACCGCCCATCCGCAGTCTGAGGAATGCTTCAAATGTTCCACTACCGCATCGTCGTCTTCCTCCCAACCGTCTAGACTATTGTGGCATAGGTAGCATGTCGTGTTATCTGGGGACGAGGACGTTGGTTGATAGAAGAATCCAGCTCGGGCGAGCTGGTCATGGTCAGTGCTCAGGAGTGTGATAGGAAGGATATGGTGCATACTTCAGGAGCAGAAGGGCTCTTGTGTGGCCATTTGAATGTCCTTGTACCCTTCGGGTCGGAAGCTCTCTTCTTGGTCGCTGGATGCGTCGCATTGAACGACGCAAGGCGCGCCGCGTAACTCTCCATCCCCCTTTGGACAGTCATGACCGAAAGGAGTTTTTCTGTGTAGCGCCGATATTGACACGACGCGGACAAGAGAAGCAATTCGCAATGAAGGCTGCTCCGCGCAAAACCTTATCGGACTGTTTGTTTTGATGCGCCAAAGGCGCCAAGGCGCTAATTGACCGTCGGCTTTAACAGCTAAGGCCCGAGGCGATCCGACACAGCAACCCAGGGCCATGGAGATTGTTTCTTCTCGTGGAGCGTTCATCGTTTTGTTCGTTCAAGATCTCACATGGCGTGGGATCACTTATCTACCAGCTTTGATATCATAATAGGCTTGCAGTAACAGCAATTGAGGCCTCTTCCAGCTTCCAGGCCATCCGATCATGCATAAGATATTCGCATCAGTAGGGTCCTCATAATTCCAATCCACCGTCGGCTCATTTGACTGGGATTCTCTAACTAACAAGAAGTCTCATAGTCCTATCCCAATCTACGACCACTAGCGACTCCCAGCCTTCTCCTAGTAAAAGTCGGATGGCAATATCGAATACCTCCGCATGCAACATACGATCGATATCGACTCGCGTCTACAAGCTCTGAGAGTACATCATCCTTAGACGACTCTAGGTCTTCGAATCCTCCACCTCCATCACCATCTTCTGACAACTCTTCCTACTCCCCCCATGCCCCCGGGCCCTCGCCGAGTCCATCACAAAAGTCATCAAAACGACCGAGCGACCTGCCACCAGATTGGGATGAGAATCCGGACTACAATATTCATGCATTTTCCGAACTCCCCTCTTCGAATTTTGGGGTAAACCAACATATCGTGATCAACGATGAATTCAAAGAAGCTCTGCGGCAGATTCTCTGGCAGTTCAAGGCACCGATTCGGTATGCGTTTGCCTACGGCTCGGGCGTCTTCCCTCAGGGCAGCTCGAACTCATCGCGTTCAACAGCGTTGCATCCACACCCAAGCCCGGCAATATCTAGCGTGCAAGGGGGCCGTGGGAAAATGATAGATTTTATATTTGGCGTTTCATATACCCAGCATTGGCATTCTTTGAATTTACAGCAGCATCGCGATCATTACTCTGGAATTGGTTCACTTGGGTCATCACTCGTTTCCCGAGTTCAAGACAAATGGGGAGCCGGGGTCTACTTCAATCCCTTTGTTACTGTGAATGGGACGCTCATCAAATATGGCGTTGTCAATCTCGATACTCTCTGCCGAGATTTGTCCAATTGGGAAACACTTTACTTGGCTGGCCGACTCCAGAAACCTGTAAAGATTCTCCGTGACGACCCTCGAGTCCGTCTCGCGAACCAGGTCAACTTGATCTCAGCCGTTCGAACTGCACTTCTTTTACTCCCGCCAACATTCACGGAACAGGACCTCTACAAAACGATTACAGGTATCTCCTACCTCGGAGATCCGCGGATGTCTCTGGGAGCCGAAAACCTCAACAAAGTCGCAAACATTGTCGCGCACCAGCTGCCCAATTTCCGTCGTCTTTATGCTCCTCTGATCGAGAATCTTCCCAATGTGTCCTTCCAAGATCCGCGTTGCAGCTCTCCTAAGTGGGTCGATGATCCGGATACCAATGCAACCCTGGCTCAAGACACGGACCCTGTCAAACGAGGGAATATGGTTCGACGTCTGCCAAAGAACTTTCGGGAGAAGCTATACTTTAGGTACCAATCCAAATATCAGATTCCACAGCTGGAGTTCAATAGAATGATGGAAGAGTCGAATGACGAAGATCCAACACGGGTCAAGCGCAAGCAAGGCGGGCCCTTCGAACAGAGACTTGCTAGTGAAGAACAGGCGTCTCTAAACAAAGAGGTCAGCGCAGCAATCACGCAGATTATCAAGTATTCAAGCTATAGCCAAAGCTTGAAAAGCGCTGTCACTGCGGGGGTAGGTAAGAGTTGGAGGTATCTGAAAGAAAAATGGCAAAAGTATAAGCAAGGTCAATACAGGGGGAACTGAAGGGACATCAGAAAAAGCTGTCCTGGTCTTACGATTCGGTAGAGAAGCAATCTGGAAGGCACGAAAGACCGGTGTTCAACGTAATGGTGGCTCTGGTTGTCGATCAGAAGTTCTCCTGGATGTGATCAATGTGCAGGCGCATGAAGACATCCAAAGGTATCATGCCGTAAGAGCGTGCAACCTTGCCAGGATAAAAATTCTCCTAGCCCCACTGCAAGCAAATTCTTTGTCCATCAGATACGCCCGTGTGCCTGCGTTCGTGGACAATATACCGTAGCCGCATACGCGCTTGCGATTTCTTTTCTGCGTCCTTGCGTATCTGGAGCAAGACATCCCCGCGCATTTTTCATATATTTCGATCTAGTTCCAACGACGACTGTTGTACAGAAGTTCGCGAGTCTGAGCTATAATTGCGACTGTGTTGCAGCGTGTGACTGCGTGGGTACCACGGGTTCTAAGGTTTTGCACCATGCGCAAGGGATTGGGGGGTTTGTTTGCAAAACGACTCCATAGGTACCTACCTACCTTGTCTTGGATCAATGCTCTTCATATGAACATCCTATCGCGTCACTCCTGTCTAGCAGTTTACAACAACAAAACACTCCTCGAGGACTGCAAAGGAAGATAGAAAGCAGCATCCTCCCGACTCGTCCAGCCTAGTCTACTACCTCCCATTTTCATATTCGCCAATACGGTTCAGGTATAGGCCCGTGAGGAGTTGACTGTTCGAGCCAGGTGGAAGTGGTGGCTTCCCGGGAGCGATCCTATGCAGCTTGACGACAAGGATTTACCATAGTGGGTGGCGACGTTCACCAGGGATAGATGGGAGGACAGTTTGTTGTCGAATCACATAGAGATGAGATGCACAGTCAGAAGTAGGGCAAGATATTTGATCCGTCCTCTGTGTCCTGCCCTTTTAACCCTATTCTTTTCCTCCCCTCTTCATCTTCCCCTCCTTTTGGTCTCCCTCCCCTATTTTGCAGCTTCGCAGTTCCTTCCTTCCCCCCCTCTCCTCCTTCTCGTTCCCTCCCTCCTTTCGCTCAGCCGGTGGCTATCCCCCACGTGGACCTGGTGGAGATTGAACATTGTATGTGCGCAGCATTCTTCCCGCAGATACGGGAGTTGGGGTCGAGCCTGATGGTTTCTACGGCATTGACTGAAATCTTCACCCCTAGCTCAAACAGCATCGATTTCTGTCAAAATCTTCTCCTAGCCACCTTTGTCGCGGCGTCCCCATTTTCCTTTCCATCCTCTCCATAGATGAGGTTTGAAGATGCCCTTGAGCTTCCTGAATGAGCTTCCACTGGCTTTACCATTCCCGCTGGTGGTATGCTGCTCTTCGTTCCCGTCTTCTTGGGCATGTATGTCCGACTTTCCGTCCATGGCTCCGCTATCCTCGTCCCCATTTCCTTGATGATTTGTCTTCGAATTTCCGGCCATAGCTTCGCTTTCCTCGTCCCCATCTTCTTGGTAATAAGTCATCGAATCTCCGGCCATGGCTTCGCTTTCCTCGTCCCCATCTTCTTGGGGATGTGTTTCCGGCTTACCGGCTGTGGCTTCGCTATCCTTGTCCCCATCTTTTTGGTAATGAGTCATCGAATTTCCGGTCATGGCTTCGCTTTCCTCGTCCCCATCTTCTTGGTTATTTATCTCCGAATTTCCGGCTGTGACTCCGCTATCCTTTGCAGAAGGACTTAGGTATGGTTGTTCTCCGCCAGGATCTGTCTGCTCTCCAACTTCACTTCTATCATCCACCGCCGGCTCTTCAATCCAGCCTGCCTTGTTGTCCTCGGAAAGATCTGGGGACGATGGGACTATAGTTGGGGAAGGTTGATCTTGACTAACACTTTCCCGCTCTTGGTGGCCAATGTGGAGCTTCACAAGAGTACCTTTGGGCGCTGATGGACCATTGCCTGCATCTTCAATAGATGCTAAAGGGGTCTTGTCCTTGGTGTCGTTGTTTTCAGTGGCTGCTTTCGAGCAAGACGTACAATTTTGCGGGATTGTATTCCGTTCTTGGATGCCATTTCTATCCTCATTGTCATCTGTCTTCTCCTCCAAAGACCCCTCATGGCCATGCGTCTTGGTGTCGGTTTCGATTTTCCTTGCAGGCTCAGGCGTTACTGCTTCTTGCTTCAATGAGTCTTGTCTTGTAATCCGTCGTGAATTGACCGATCCATCAACACGTCTCCTTGTCAATGGTACGATTTGTGCTTTAGGGGCATCGAGCACTTGATGGTGATTTCTGATGTCCCTTCTTTGCCTCTCATTCTGCTGCGTCAATGCATAAACCTCTATATTCGAGGCCGCTCGCTGCATTCTCAGACGGTCATGAGACTTTTCCTGAAGGCTATTCCAAGTCAAAAATATTACTGACCCCGCCACGATGGTGATCAGCCACGGTAATTCCCACCTGGACAGCGTAAAGCCTGAGCTCGACGAGGATTGAAAATGGTCAGAGCTGACGGTACCGCTACTAGTATGGTCTAGAGCCACATGATGCTTCAACAAAAGGCTCGACATATGCCATGATGGGAACAAGATGAGCGAAGAGATGGAGCCATCCCATTGAAAGAATGCGAAATCAGCATTTCCTACCGAGGCAAATCTTGACTCATGAGATAGATTCATGGAGCAGATGCTTCTGCGTTATGTCTTACGCAACCATACCAAATCGGCAAAAGGTCGGATAAAACGTACAACATACTTTGGGAAGGCCAAACATCTCTCGCTCCATTTGCACTAATCCTAGCCAGTAGACGGCTGCGAATCCTCCCAAGATCAAAGCCATAGATGCTGTGAAGTTCCTCGGTCCGCCCACAGGGGGGAAAATAATGGGCGTCTGGATCTGAAATTGTTGAATTTGATGAGTGTAGATAAGGCTGTCTGAGGATGAAAGCTTATGATGTTAGGTGGAGAAGAAGAAGACCAATACCCCGGATTGGTGGAAGGATTGAAATAGTGGTGTGAACCTTTCAAAGAGCTCCGATAGCAAAATCGCACGAGATTCGATGGAAGCCGATGTATATAGATGAAATTGTGTCAGGATGACATCTGATGATATAGGGTGAAAGTTTGACAGACTCTCAATGTTGAGAAGGATTGTAGTCGCAGTGTTTGTCAATCCAGAAGCCATTAAGGATAAAGAATGGCAGTATTCACTTGACTGCAGGTTGCCTCAAACCATCGGTAAGGACCCGGCATTAGCATCTGAGAACGCCTCAACCTGGGAACTCGGATGACCCACTGAAGCAAGCTGTGTGATTGTTGACGCAACGGTATCTCAATCAAGCTTCCATATCCAGCATTACAGCATCCAAATCCTCGTCTTCTCCATACTCATCTCCATCATCCAGCCCATGCCCATTCGCGGTTCCATCAACCTCCATCTTTCCTCCGTCTACCCCATTCCTCAATTCCGTTATCTTTTCCTCTTCAATCTTCTCCTTATGCCTCATCAAATCGCCCAAGTCCCAAGTACTTACCCCCTTTTGGTCCTTCTCACTAAACGGCTGCGCTATCGTCCGCAAGAATTTCTTTGCGCTCGCAATCGCCATGTCGGTGCTCATGTTAGTATCACCTTCCAACAGCGCTTGATTGATCCACTTCGGGAGCTGTGTGCGTTTCTTGTAGAAACGTTTGTCGGCAAGCACCATAATGCCGTAGTCGTCTTTACCGCGCAAAACACGACCAAGACATTGAGCAGCGTGTCGCATAGCATCGAAGGAGAGAAAGTCATTTTCCTTGATGCGGTACGTCTCCCGTAGAAATTCGAGGCGTGCTTTCAATATTCTTGATTCAGTGTATTGGAAGGGAACACCTATGCAAATCACAGTTCGGCCGTATTGGTGATCAAAATCTATACCCTCGCTGACTTTGCCACGGGCGACACAAAGCAAAATAGCGCCGCGGCCATTACAGCAAGCTGTGCGGTAAGTTTCGAGAGCCAGGCTCGTTTCTTGCGAGTCAGGTGTTTCGACAAGAATGAGTTTGTACTTCCAGACCTCGTCCAATACGCCCATGCCTTGCCATGCGCTGATTATACTCTCCATGTAGAGATAAGAGGGGAAAAACACGACAATGCCATCAGGGGTGATTTTACTGAACTCTAGCAATATGTTGCCATAATTGCGAATGACGCTAGGTTCGTTTCGAATGGCGAAACCGGAAGATATGGCAGATTGGTCAGAGCCCCGAGTTATGACCATAGGCAGGAAGGACCGCCGCGCAAGGGTCATGGCGTAAGACTCTTGCGCGACTGTAGTGAAGCCGAGCATCTTGGGATACATTTCTAAAGGAGAGATAGTGCCAGAGGTAATGATGACGGACGAGAAGCGGTCGAAGACGGGTTTAATAGCTATAGCAGCGTCAAGGCAAGTGAAGTGGAGGATTGGGTTAGGCACGGTGGCACTTTCGGATTCGTAAGGCTCGAGAATGAGGAGAAAGCCTTTCTCGTAGGTTGCTACAAGGGTGGCGAAAGTGGCTACTTCTTGGAGCGGTTGATAGTCTTCTATATTCGTGAGCTCGAGAGTACGGACGAGAGAGGTAAGACGTTCAGCGCAGAATCGGAGAGGCTTCTTCTCTATGAAGGTTAGGTCTTTCAAATGCTGAATGAAAGATGGTGGTGTTTCTGATATGACATGTAAGACTTTCATCCGTGTTTTAAGATATTCGACAAAGCGTTTGAGGAAAGCCACAAAGTGCTCTGCCCGTCTGATGTTTCCGGGTACAGCTTCTTGCAGTAAATCATCGGGTAATGCAGGATTTGACATGAAAGCATCCTCTTCTCTAGCTTCGTCGGCGTCTCGGAGACCCTCAACCAGCTTCGAATACTCATTCTGGAGTTTCTCGGCATCTGATGATCGCATTTCTGTGATTTTGCGCTCTAGATTGTTCGCCCCACGCGTAGCTTTTCGTAATGAGTCCTCGGTTAGGTCAATGCTCAGGGACTCTATACAGACATTGTCTATGTTGTGTGCTTCGTCGAAGACGACAATACAGTCTTTTGAAAGCTCCTTTGAAACTCGCTCGGCAATTTTGGGATCCAGCAAGTAATGATACGAGTAGATTATGACATTGCAGAACGACATCATTCGTCGAGCAGAGAAGTAGGGACATTGCTTATGCTGTTCGCCATATCTGAGCAAGCCGTCCAGAGTGAATACACCCGGTGGCACAAGACTGTGAGGTTCAAGAAGATCAAGATTGTCATGATAAATGCAAAGATCCACGTCTTCGCCCCTCTCCTTTTTCTCTTTAACAAACCCAGCTGTCAGACTCCGACAACGAGCATCAACGATAGCTCCACTCTTCTCTTTCTTGACGGAAGGATGGAGACACAAATTCTTCCGGCTAGTCAAACCAAGCCCTCGAAATTCTTCCTCTTCGCCTAATTGATCGGCACGATATTTCATCAGTGCTTTCAATTCTGCCAAGGCTTTCTCGATCTCGGACATCGTACGAGAGCAGTAGATCAGCTTTCTATGTTCGGGATAGTACATTTGGTATGCTACGATGAGCGACAAGAGAGATACAGTCTTTCCGGTTCCCGAAGGCATTTCAAGGACGCAGTGGCCTCCCGCATCCAGAGTGCGCTTGAGATCGCACATGTATGCATATTGCTCGGGATATATTCGCGGATATGGGAACAGAATGGGAAGGTCTTCAATATTAAATTTCATCTTGAGATCCTGGCAGGCCACGAAGGACCTGGCTCAAAGTTTTCCTCAAGAGATGCTGGTTGCTTTGAGGGTGCCAAATTGCCACAACAATGAGTCAAACCTCATATCGCGCTTCGGCGGGTGTGGCGCTAAAATATAAAACGTAAAGTACGAGCCAAAGTAAAGTAAATTACTTTGGTGTTAAGCCCGTTATTACCGCGAAGTTCATCGAGTCATCGTCATTATTTGTAGCTTCTTAGTGGTGTGCTTGCTTGTCATTTGCGGTGACTGTCAGAAGGTGCCAGATACCAGCCGGCGACACCGTCATTCCAATCCCCCGTCGAGCCTCCTCACATGTTCCCTCCACCTACTGAGACAGTAACGCGGAAATTATGAGCAAGAAAGCATTCAAATCACAGGCTTCCAGCAGCCGGGCTGTGAAAGTTGCTTTGGGAACACCCTTTGATGGCGCTGCATTTGGCAGTAGCCTTAGCTCGTCAGCTTTCGGAGCAGTCTCGTCCTCGACTCTGTCATACGTCTATGAACCGCCGGATTTGAGCGGCTTTTCAGAGCCCAACGTTGGCGTCGCTTTCAAAAATCTACAAAAGAAGGACGGCATTACAAAAGCAAAGGCGCTGGAGGAGCTACAGACCTATGTCTCACCTCTCCAAGCAGAGAAAGGCGGGTTGGAGGAACCAATGCTTGAAGCATGGGTTGGTCTTCCAAGAAGCAGTTGCAATATGCGGTAGTAATCCAAGGCCATTCTTCAGATCACCCTTTATCCGCGCACCTCCATCGATAGCTCTCGCCGCGTTCGTCAACTTGCACATACTGTTCAAGGACAGATCGCGGTGTCTTGTGGTAAACGAATGGCGAAGCACATGCCTACGATCGTGGCTTCCTGGCTAGCGGGTCTATACGACAATGATAAGTCCGTCGGTCGAGCTGCGAATGAGGCGTTCGGTCGAGTGTTCTCCTCAGAAGAGAAGCGGGCACATGTGTGGCGCGTCTACCAGTCCTCGATATTAGAATACTGTCACAATGTTATAGCCAGAGAATCGATTGCCACATTGAGCGACGAGCGGACCGTCAGCCCCGATGATGCATCTGCCAAATATTCTAGGGTTGCTGGAGCTACAGTAATGATGGTGACCAATCTCTTGGGTTCGTCCATCCATATTAGGCAGGAAAACTTTCGAAGCTAAACCTTTTGCTTAGAGATTATCCCTGAAGCAGATCTGGGTAAAAGTCAAGCTCTCTTGGACGAAGTCTTGAACGAGGATAAAGTTTGGAAGCTCTCAATTCATGCGGACCCATTTGTTCGTCGCGCCCTTTATAGACTACTGAGCGTGGCTCTGGCTAAGCAAAAAAATTCGCTCAACCCGTCGGTGATCAGCGCCAACATACTAACATCAGGACTACATGCAAATCAAGCTGGCTCAGCCTTAGACTTTGCAAAGGTTGTCTCTACCCTTTCTGCTGAACTGCCAAATGTATGGACAATCCACTACACCGGTTCAGGCAAAAAATCAGCACAGAACAGGTTATGCTATTTCCTCAAGAAAGGATCACAAGGCGGACCTCCTGAATTCTGGACACAAATCTCCAGTCTGATATCGAGCCTTCCTCTGTCAGTCCTCCTGAATGAAGAAGAAGATGATCATACCAGTGACTCTGATGCTGAGAAGCGCCCACATTCCCAGGTGCTGAATGCGCTACACGAAGGTCTTAGCAGTAAAGATGAACCACGCTCAAATCAAAGTTCCGCGTGGAAATGTTACCTCGACGTTTTTGAGCATTTACAAGCGTCCCGACCAAAGTCAGCTGATTACAAACAATTCTACAAGGACTCCGTTTTTCCGATTGTGACTCAATACATCAGACCTTCGCCAGAATTGTCGCGTTGGACTGTTTCAGGGATATACCAGAAAGACATATGCTTGCGGGCGTGCAATATTGCCTTACTTGACGATCCCCATGCGTTTGGCAAGCAATGGCGTGACTTGTCAGGGAAGATCGTCGAGGATCTGAAAACGTCCCTTCCAGAGCAGTCCAAAGAACACACAAAATCTCAAGACTCTCTCTCCGCTGAATTTGACCGCTGGTACCAGCTTCAGGGCGCCCTCCTTGGCGGCCCGGCATCAGAATTTATACGCTTGATAGTGGAGCAGAGTATACTCTGTGAGGTGGAATCGATAGTAGGCATTTTGAAGGCCAGGCATGGGAAGCCTTACGGTGCTGCAGCCGCTCTAGAAGCCTGTATAAGATGTACGACTGAGATCACAATGGGCAATCAGGCGATAAAGACCACACTTCTCCAATTCGTGAATCATGACATCCCCGGTCTCGTGCTTTCGCCCTCTGCCAAGTATCTCATACATATCTTGGGCCTTTTGGAAGGTAAAGATGATGTCTCCCAGGCCTATGAGAAAAGCCTGCGAAATCTAACGGATGCCCCTGAATCTCCGTCAAAAGCGAATGCGATGCAAACCTTTATTTCTTCTCAACGTCTCGCAAACAGCAAATCTCTATTCACGATCGTGATGGATAGCTTACGCCACGCTCTAAAGACGGACGACGGAGCTAGCTGGATTCTTGTAATGGCTGCTGTGGTCAATTCAGCAGCACCAAGAAATCTTACAGATGGTATCCTCGCAGCCATTGCAGATCACCTTTCCACTAGCGAAGAAAGCTCTGCAGGTCTGCACGGGCTGGAAATGGCAGCGAAGCAAAATCAAAGTGTAATTCAAGACTTCGCTGCGTCTGCAGGGGGACCTAGGCTACTTTCGACCCTGCTCGTGCTCTCCGAGTCTAACGATTCAACTGAGTCTCGACGGGCCAAAGGTCTTAGCATTCTTGTGGAGCGAGCAATGGCGGCCACTGTTAGTTCTGGCCAAACCACGAAGCCATTACTTGAGATGATTAGTAGCAGTATTGGCAGTGCTACAGCAGAATCACTTTCTATAGACAGCGTGGTCACCCGCGCCCAGAACTTATATGAGCAGACTTCTCAAGAGGAAATGCCCGATTTGGCAGCAGGATTGCTACCTGATCTTGCTCAATGGACTGCCGTAATGAAACCGTTTGTTACGCGAGTTCCAAATCCGTCATTGGCGATCACGAATCCCTTCGGCGGTGCGCTGTCCTTCATACCTCATGCATCACAGACTTCTGTCGAGGAACCCGTGCCACGCGACAGCGACGGCTACTCATCCGCTTTCAGGGTGGTTCTATACACCCTCAAGCTAATTGAGACTACAAAAATCTTCGATTACGCCACTAGCGAGCATAGAGGCCTTATTTGCAAAAACGTCGCACTTCTCTTGCAACTCGCTGGTGATAACCTCAGCATATCTGGATCCATGCCATTGTGGGACTCTCTAGATCCAGACCTAGAAGCTGACATTGTAGATCTGGTTGCTAAAATGCAAAGGCTTCTCGCCTCCTGGCTACAGGCTGATTCACCATCTTTGGACTTTCTACCAGCATTGCAGACTCAACTATTAGAGAATGCAAATGGATTGACAGCTACATCATACTACAGCGCAAGAGCATATTCTGCAATGACTATAGAACTTAGAGAACTTCATGGCCACGTGGTCCATGATAATGACACCGAAATACTGAGAAAGATGCGCAATTCTGTTGACGTCTTCGCCGCAGCTGCTTACTTGACGTCCGTCAAAGAGTCGAAAGAACTACAAAGACTTGGCAATGAGCTCCTGGCTGATTTGACAGGTCTTGACCTCCAAAAGCACATGGAAGAAGGTACGTCAGACCCAGATGAGTGAGATACTCAACATTGACCATGAGTAGGACTTCGCAAACTAGTTCTCCTAATTTGCATTTTTCACGCAGACGAAGATCTTGTCAATGAGATACCACCACAGCGACTGATATTCTTCGTGAAACATGGTATACGACAATTAGAAGCAGTTCCGCTTACTTCCGCCATCGGAGGGCAAATCCTAAGTGTGTTGGCTATTGTGCTCCGTCCAGTAAGCGAAATATACGGCGAGTTCTGGGCCGATATCCTCGATATAACACAAAGACTCGAATTACATACTCCAGGGGACGACATCCTCTTCGGGGTTCATGCCAGCCTACGGCTGCTAGCATTATTGAGAAAACTCCAAATGCAAGAGTCGAACGACGATCTTCTTGACGCTTGGGCAGAGAAAAAAGGGGCTTTAGCAGGAAGGCTGCTAGAGATGATGACCCTATTCGCAGGTGGGATTGATTACAGCCTTTGTCCCCTCGGTCACTTGTACCTTGATGCTGACCATATGCGTACAGATACCCCAGACGGGTCGCACCAGCCGCGACGAATAGTGAACGCTTTGCTAAGCAGAGAGCTTACATCCCTTTCAATCAACGCTGGGGCGGCGGCCGATGCGCTTTACCCAGTGCTCGCCTCCGAGTCTGCAGCCCTACAAGAGACATCATACAGATTGTTGCACATCCACATACCGTCCGCTCAAGAGCAGATATCGGTGGATAAGGCCTTAGCTGCGGACTACATGCCGCAGTTACCACAGGAATTACTTTCATTGATCCTCACAGCGCCCACTATGGAATTCTTGGCCGAAGCAGACTTCGAGAGGACGATGCCCACTACCTTACGCAGTTACCTCTTCAGCTGGAAGCTTATCTTTGATCACTGGCAAAATGCGAGCTACAAAGTCCAAGTGGACTACGTCGCTGCACTACAGGAAGGCAACTACGTCCAAGACTTGTTATCGTTTGCGCTCAATACTCTCATAAGCGGCAGGGCTAAGCCCATAAACGCTTCAAAATTTGATATCCAAAATTACACCCCTGGACAAGCAGAATACCCGGAATTGGAAACACACTGGCTCCTCATCCATCTTTACTACCTCTCCCTCCGCCACCTACCCTCGGTGACCAAAGCCTGGTGGCGCGACACCGCCTCCCGCCAACTGAACATCACCGTCGAATCCTGGACAGAAAAGCACATATCACCCCTCATCATCGCCTCCGAACTCTCCACCATCAGCGACTGGGCGCCCTCGCAAGCCGCAGCCGAGCAACCAATGACTATCAAAGTCTCACACGCAGCACGCGACATCACAGCCTCCATTCCCATCGACGAACAAACCATGACAATCGCCATCCACCTCCCTAAATCCTATCCACTCGCCCGGGCCGAAGTCACCTCCGTCCACCGCGTCGGCGTTGCGGAGAAAAAGTGGAATTCCTGGCTCATCAATACGCAAGGGGTTATCAATTTCTCCTCTGGTGGCGCCGGAGAGGGGAACGCGCTGATTGATGGGTTGTTGGCTTGGAGGAAGAATGTCACCGCTGCGATGAAGGGGCAGGCGGAGTGTGCGATTTGCTACAGCGTTGTGAGTGCGGATCGGCAGTTGCCGAGTAAGAAGTGTCAGACTTGCAAGAATACGTTTCATAGTTCTTGCCTGTTTAGGTGGTTCAAGTCGAGCAATTCGAGCAGTTGTCCGCTGTGTAGGAATGCGTTCCATTACAGCTAGCGTGGCGACGGTATCGGGCTTTGTATAGACTTGGAGGGAAAGGCATTCCATTTGGGATCGGTCTCCAATGGTTTGATGATAATGTTATGCAATACATGACTATAATATACTTCTCAGCTTTAAGGTGACTTTTGCGACGCTCATTTTCGCTGAAAGCAGCCTGTTGCTGCAAGATACGCTCACCATGCACGTAGCACTGAGAAAACCTTATGATCACATTGCAACGAGCATCTCCCCAGCCTCGGATTTACCCAACAGGCATCAGCACATCAAACGCCCCAGTCCCCACCTTCGATGGCCTCCCCACCACAAGCCTCGCACTCGGATTCTTCAAATCATCCCAATCATTCTCCAACACCGCATCCTTCAAGAACCCCACCGTAGTCTCGAAGCTCATCTTCATAAACGGACTCACGCTCCCCTTCAACCCCGTCCGGCTGAAGGGCGTAAAACCGCCCGTCCTCGTCATCACGTCCGCAATCAGGTTGAGATGGCGCATGTCTACGCTGATGGAGTGGCCTTTGAAGACGGCGTCCATTTCTCTGATGATGGTTGCGCGGCACGCTTCCACGCCGTAGTGTTGCAGCATGGCGGCGATGTCGTTGGTGAAGATTCTGTGAGGGTTGAGTATGGATTGGTATTCGTGCATGGCGCGTAGGTTGACGCCTTGGGTGATGACGACGGGCACTTCGATGGCTTTGTTGGTGGCTGGGTCTTTCCCGCCTGTTTTCTCTTTCGCGACGGTGCAGACGTGTAAGCCCGGAATCTCTTGGATGATGGCGTCGTGGCAGGCTTTCTCGGCGAGAGGGAGGAGAAGGATCTTCGCTGTTGAGATGTCGTATTCGAATTGGACTTCGCACCATTGAGCTGAGCGGTCGTCGAAGGCGAAGCGGGTGACGTCGGGGCACTTTTGTTGTATGCGCGCTTCACGCTCTTTGGCAAGGTTGCTTTTGATCTCTTTTTCTTCGTCATCATCTTCGTCCTCGTCGCTGTCTATCTGGCTCGATTTTGCGGCTGTTGATGGTCCGGGACTCCCAACAAAGCCCTCGTCTTCCAGCTCGTCAACTTCCGGAGTCGACTTTCGATGTGCATCTCTTGCAATCGCTTCCTCTTCTTCGTCTGGCGCGGCGTAAGACACGGCCTCGGACTTATTCTGCTTCTGCTTGCTGTTCGTTGCATCATCATCGCCATCATCATCCTCATCGTCATTGCCGCCTTCAAGATCTGCTTCTGCCCGCGCCGGGGCGTCCCGCACAACGCCTGAAGACTTCCCAACCTCTGGCTGGGAAGCGCTGACCTTGAGCAGTTTCGCATCACCCTTCTTGGTGAGTTCTTTCTTTATGTACTTAGCAAGCAAAGGTATGAACTTCTTTTCGATAGTGCGTAAGACATCGCCGACCGTAATGGCATAGGTCTCGCAGTACTCAGCCGAAGGAAAGAAGTTCAACCGAACCTCGTAAATTTTGGCCCTTGCAAAGCCTATGCCTTTGCCAATCGCTTCGCTGACTTGAATATCTTCGATCACCTCTGCCATTGTTAACTTCGTGATACCTTTGGCGAATTTCTCACCAGCATGCTCGGTAAGTTCGGGGATCAGATGCAGTGTCATTGAAGGCGTGGAAATGGCTCTGCTGGCAGTCATGACAATCTCGCGAAGCCGCGGTATGCCCAGTGTAACGTTCTTAACAGAATGTCCAGCCAAATGGAAAGTATTCAACGTCATTTGCGTCGAGGGCTCCCCGATTGACTGTCCCGCAACAACACCGACCGCTTCCCCTGGCTCAATCACCGACTTCATGTATTTGATGTCTACCAAAGCGGAGAATGTTTTCTTCGATAGTGTAGCGTCGGGCGCCTTTTTCTTGTCTTTGAGTAGACTATCTGGGTTCTCGTCGCAATATGCCTTCAATGCAGACGTGAAGCTCTCCGAGGTGCTACCAAGAGAGCTTCCTGGGTTGTATAATGACAAGCAGGGGTCCATGGCATCAATTTTACCAGTCTTTCTGACCTTCTTCATAGCGGCCTTCTGGTAATCAGCCGCTCCTTTGTCGGGTAATTTTGAGAACTCCTCCTTGATATTCAGCTGAGCCACCAAGGATAGATAGTTCTCAGCAAGAAATTTGAAATCGGTAAGATGTTTTTGTTTGGTCACTTCTAAACCGTCTTCTCCGTACAGGAATTGTACCATGCTGCCGTCTGAGTCTCTGACAGAGCTATCGTATTCAGATCTCAAGCCCTCCATGCCCTTGATAAGACAGCGTTGAAGATAGCCTGATCGAGAAGTCTTTACTGCTGTGTCTATTAGGCCTTCCCGACCAGCCATGGCGTGGAAATAGTACTCCTGTGGCTTCACTCCCGTAAGGAAGCGGTCGGTGATATATCCGCCTGCTCGTACCTTGGTCTCAAAGGGTTTGAATGAGGGTAACGTTTTACCACTGACCATGACTGGGACTCTCCTGCCTTCAAGAACTTGCTGCCCAAGATTACAAGAGATCAAATTCGCGTTGACAGCACTGCCTTTCGCCCCAGATGAAGTCATTGCTTGCATTTGATTCCGAGGAAACGGCTTCTGTAGACCTTTCGGTAAACATGCGGTCGTGATTTCTGTGGATAGATTAGCAGTCTGCGTGTTGGTTATCTGATCTAGTCCTGTTTGCTTTGCGTCATCGCGAAGCACATCTTGGAGACGACTGCGCAGCTCCTTATCATTGGCTTTAACTTTGCCTTCAAGAGTCACATATTTTGCGGCGACTTCTAAGCCAATGGTATCAGCTCGTAGGAGCTTCTCCCGACGATTCGTCTCACCACTCTCGGTCAGCAGCAAATCATCCATACCGCATGTGAAGGCTCGCATGTTCAAGAGCTTGGTCAAAAGCCTTCCAAGTATACTAAGAAGCTTCCCCGCAATCGTATGCCCGTAGGCTTCGTAGATACTGTGTATGAAACCACCGCCTGTAGGTCCAAGCTGAGCTTTATCAAGGATACCACACAGCAATTCACCCGCCTGGATTATCACGATCCCTTCCTCGGAACCTTCTCCCCAATGACCGGCTGATGTAGATTTTCCAAGAAGAGTCAGACCAGGATGTGTGTCTGGTGTGATGTTCTTGAGGACAGTAGTAATAATCTGCTTTCCAGTCCACAAAGGCCGAGGTTTTACGATAGCAGGGGGAATCGTCTCGATCCGATCTGAGAGGGTCTGATTATCTTCGGGTCTCAGACAGCCATACAGAAGCTGGTAATAATCTTCTCGCGCGAAAATGGTGTCTCGGTTCGTCAACCAAACGCCCATCGAGATATGATCCTGGATGAGGCCTCGAAGTGGTTTGCCGGCAGTTGCTGCAAGGTACTGATGATCAGTGTCCGCTATATGCAGAGCCTCAGCCCTCGCAATTTCGTTCTGTGGGAAATGCATATTCATCTCATCACCGTCAAAATCCGCATTGTATGTATTGCAGTTGGCGTAGTGCATACGGATAGTCTTCTCTCCTGGTAAAACACGAGCGCGGTGGGCCATGATGGAAGGTTTGTGCAATGTAGGCTGACGGTTCATGAGGACAATGTCTCCATTATTCAAATGCCTGTGGACTTTCTTGTTCCTCGCACCAGTCACCGTTGTGTTAGACGGGGCAAGCAGCTGATTTGCCAGGGCCTGTCTTTCCTCGAAGTTTTTGATTCGAAGACTAATCACTTGGCCATTCTCATTCTCGATCGCCGCAGCACCAGGCCATTTGTCGACGCCATTGAGAACAGCTTCTTTTAATTCATAGAAGTTGTGATTTGTTACAGGCTCGGGGTAAGTCAGCTTCTTTGCAAAGACGGGAGGGACTCCGATCTCGTTAGTCTCGATGTTGGGATCTGGTGAGATGACGCTTCTCGCTGCAAAATTGACACGCTTGCCCATCATGTTCTTTCTGAACAGACCCTCTTTCTTCTCGAGCTTCTGTTTGATACCATCCGCATTTTGCTTTGCTGCTGCTCCTTGTAGTGGATTACGATCGCTATCAAGTAATGAGTTGACGGCATCCTGCAATCGTACCCAAGCGTTCTGGAGATCTCTGAAATCGCGTCGTCTGTAGACAGAATCGGGAGCAATTCCACTTAATTCTTTTTGAATTTGATTTAGTTGCTCGCATTGTGTCAAGATATTCTTGTACAGCTGATGGTCTGGAGCTTCTGCGATTTCGCCATCTCCTGTCTTGGCTTCTGGCCGATATCTGTTTGGTGGTATGAGAACAGCTTTAATGAAGAACATGTCGGCTGATATCGGTTTCGAGGTCTTTGAGGCTCGGTGATTATATATGAGCTCCATGAGCTCCCTCTCTATGTGGAACAGCTGCGAAATCGTTGCGTGGATCTCCTGAGCATTCACATACTCGTCCGGCTGCTCTTCCTTGACTTTGATCTTACTAGGTTTCAGCGTTGCAGATTCTTCCAGCACTGCAGAAGATGCCATCTCGGTCTCGCTCGCCAACATGTCGATATCCTCGCTCTCCTCTTCCGAAGTAATATCCTCGGAATCAATGACAATGCCTTCATCGATTTCTCGGTCTTCCCGCTTCTGTTGCCGGGCAGCTTCCCGCTCCTTCGCAGCTCTCACTAATGGATTGACGGCCTTGAATCCTGCCTGTACCATTTTTGCTTTTAACTTCTTTGGTAGAGGCTTTCGAAAGATTTTGCTGTATCTGTCCTTGCGCCAGCCAGGTGAAATACCCTTGCAACTCCCACACGTCTTGGCTGTTATGATTGTTGCGAGGAACTCTTTGACTATCCCTCGCCGGACCTCAGACACAGCCTCAACCTTTTCTAATGCAACAGCCGCTCGGCTTCTAATTCCGCCCACATCTTTTATCGCAGTCCTCACAAAGTCATTCCTCCTCCTCTTCAGCGACTCTCCATCCTCTTCTTCAGAGTCTTGGCTCC
>JAABUW010001606.1_pt1 | contig 37066 bp, 65 predicted proteins | sample 5560081 | NCBI WGS metagenome assembly JAABUW01 (sample SAMN10711882, study PRJNA513363) | rock metagenome | isolation source: Antarctica rocks | place: Antarctica: Victoria Land, Knobhead sud | reverse complement strand
TTTGTGGGTTGGCCATCGCTGCAGCGCACAAGTTTGCGATCTTGTTACCTTCCTGCAGCGCAAGAGCAGCTGGAGGAGGACCTGGCGGCGGAGGAGGCAGAGGGCGGCCTCACGCTGGACCAGAAGTTGCTGGACGTCTACTCTGCCAAGAAGGAGGAGGCAATGGCCCGCACCTGCAAGCTCGCACAGGACCGCGACACCGCCTCTGCGCGGCTGCAGGCGCGCTTTCAGCCTGACGCAGCGCTTTGACATCGACCCCCATATTCGATCCTGGGAGCTCGAAACCGAACTTGAGCTTTGCACGACCCTGAGTCGTGCACAGGGGGAGTGCACTAGCGCGCCATACTGTTTTGCCGGGCTGGCGTGGTGATTACAAATCGACGTTCAGTGCATGCACCCGGTCAAAGCTGCAGCTCAGAGTGCCTCACCATACAACAATCAATGCGCAGGCGGACCAGGAGGCGCTGCGCACGCTGGAGGACACCATCGCCTCCATGACCACTCGCCTGGAGCAGCTGGGTGCGCCAATCACCACTGGCCACAATCCTGCTCCTGTCCTCTACACCTGCCTTTGTTGTGCTCATCGACGGCTATCACACGCCATGGCAGCATGCTAGGTTAAGGGTTACCGATTTGCTGACACTGCGCAATCAATGTGTGCCTGGACAGAGAGCGGCAAGGCGGAGGCGCTGCAGCACGAGCAGGAGCTGAAGGCGAAGGCCAAGGAAGTGAAGGCCACCCTGGAGCAGCGCAAGGCCGAGCGCAAGGACATCGCCGCCAAGAACCGCCAGGCCGGGTGCGCGCACCCAGCCTGTTGCATATCTGGGGCTGGTTTTGTTGTGCGGTTGAATTCCATGTTCTGCGTTTGAAATCCATCGTATGCTAGCGGCTGGCGGAACACCTCACCTGCCAGTCCGGAAGCACTGACGCCCTGGCATTGTCCAACTTCTCCCTTGTACTGTCTGTGATGTCTCCCTTGCAATTCGGCAGGGCACAGCGTGAATTCCTGGCGAGCAAGCTGGAGGAGGTGGAGGGCAAGCTGAAGGAGGCCAAGGCAGACCGGCGGGAGAACGAGCGCGAGCGCAAGATGCGCGACGCCGTCGCCAAGATGAAGGACTCCATCCCAGGCGAGTCCAGATTTTGCAATGTCCATGTGTCGCCGCAAAGGAATTGTGTCAGTGGGGTCGTCAGCGCACGGCGGCGCTTTGCAATCCCATCTCTGCTGCTGACGCCACATCCCACAGGTTTCCCGAACGGCGTCTCGTCCGGGGGACATGCCGCACGCATCTCCGCTACTCTGATCATCACACCCAGCGCGCCTGAGCTTCTAGTTGGAAGTGTGGCGCATCACGAGCTTCGTCCGCTGACCTTCATAGTGATCTTTTGTCGCTTTCGCATCAGCACACAGTGCGATTGGATTTGACTCAATTTCAATCATCGTCTGCTGGAAACACCGCCAAAAATCTCTGAAAATATGCAGGCGTGCACGGGCGCGTGACGGAGCTGGCGAGCGCGACATCCAGCAAGTACAACATCGCGCTGGCGGTGCTGCTGGGGCGCGACATGGACTCCGTCATCGTGGACTCCGAGGCCATCGCTAAGGACTGCATCAAGTTCCTGAAGGACACGCACGTGCCGCCCATGACCTTCTACCCGCTGCCCTCCATCAAGGTGTGCCCTGATTGGCTGCCAGGTGGCCAGCTGGCTGCCAGCTTGCATCGCCAAACCGACTGGTCTTGTGGGCAGGATGTTGGCTAGGCATGCGCGGCGCCAAGCCACGGCGCCAAGCCACGGTACCGTCTCACCTGCTCGTGCATCGTGGAGCCATTCCTGACCGGGTGCTACTGCAGGCCAAGCCGGTGAACGAGCGGCTGCGGCAGATCGGCGGCACCGCCAAGCTGGTGCTGGACATCCTGAGCTACGACCCCGCCTACGAGCGGGCCTTCCTCAGCATCTGCGGGCGCGCTTCTTTCTCGCTTTTGCGCTCGTCTTCCTCAGCTGCTCGTGTAATGAGCCGACCTCACCTTCGGACCCGCTCTGTGCCACCCTGCCAGATTTCATTCACCTGCCCTTAAGAGCGGTGGACACTCATCCGCAAAGTCGCATCCTCGGCACTCCACCTGCTCCGTGCCTTCCTTTCGGTCTTCACACACTGCCGAGCATTGCCAAGCTGGACTTCAAGCCGATCCGAGCCAACTCAGCTTTGGTGGGCCGCAGGAACATGCTGGTATGCGACACCCAGGAGGAGGCCAAGCGGCTGGTTTTCGGCACGCTGCGGCAAAAAATTGCAGCGCTCTGAACTGACTATTTCCGCTCCACTGGATGTCACAGGAACACGCTGGTGTGCGATACCCAGGAGGAGGCCAAGCGGCTGGCGTATGGCACGGAGCGGCACAAGGTGGTGACGCTGAAAGGGACGCTCATCAACCGGGCGGGCGTCATGACGGGCGGTCTTTCGCGCAACCTGGAGACGCGCGCCCAACGCTGGGACGAGAAGGTCACCGGCAGCCTCAAGGAGGTGCCGCGCCTGCTGCCACTCTTTTCTACGATGGACATGCCAGTGAATGCCAGTGACAAGTATGATCACGCGCATGCTCATACGGCTGGCTGTCGATATCTGGCCGCCGCTTGCAATCTGTGTGTGGCTGAGCTGTCGACGCAGTTGTCGCACCTGGCTCCGCAACGCCTGCTGGCACTATGCCCTTTGGGCCTCTGCCGCTAAGGATGGGCAAGCGGACGCTGCAACGCTCTGGCAGCACAGCAAGAAGCAGTCGCACCGCCCGCCGAGCCGTCTCACGCATTTCCAGGGTCAGCATCTGCCGTGGAGTTTGCTTGAAATATGTCACCTGCACACAGGAGCGGGCCAAGTACGTGCGGGAGCTGGGGGACCTGCCGTCGGAGCGCGACTCGACGCACGCGGAGCAGACCTTGGGCGGCGAACTCGCCGGCCTGGAACGCCAGGCCGAGTACCAGGGCCAGGACCTGACGGCTACGCACGCGCGCGTGTCCAAGCTGAACGCCGAGATCGCCGCGCTGCAGAAGGTGGGCCGCTGCTGCAAGACGCCTCCAAAGAGCTTGCCTGCTCTGACTGCTCTGTTTGGCGCCGAGGTGTCCCCCTCACGTGCAGATCGCTTGCAGAATCGCCGGTAATCCGCAGGCGCTTGGTGGCAGGACGCTGTCCGCAGCCGTGACGTGCCCAGACGCTCGACTCTGCAAGGCCGCCAGCATTTGAATGCTGGAGCAGCCACCGCGTCATGCCTGGATCCGACTTCAGGCACGAGTCTGACATGGTAGAAGTCAACCAACTGCTGAGTGACTCGGCTTGCGCTACCACACAGGAGCGGGAGAAGCAGGCGCCGGGCGCGGAGAAGCTGCGCAAGTCGGTGGCAGACCGCACGGCGCGCATCGCGACGCTGCAGCAGCGCATCAACGAGGTCAAGGACCGCATCTTCGCCGACTTCTCCAAGCAGGTACACAACTCAGTGGCCATGCTTGAGAAATATCATCTGGAACCCATTCGATTCGATGTCAGACTAAATCCACACCATGCAGCCTCTCCCTGAGCAGAACGCCTCATTCTGTGCTATGCTTCGTGTTTTCTGAGCCTTCCATTGTTCTGGGCAGGTCGGCGTCGCCAACATCCGGGAGTACGAGACGCAGCACCTGCAGCGCGCAGAGCAGGCCGGCCTGCAGCGCAACAAGCTCAAGATGCAGGCGCGCACCATGTATGTTCGTTGGTGTATGGTCATACATATCGTCATATAAATATCGTTCTGAAATATCGGTTGCATGATTTCCACTCGTTTGTCGCTCTGCGCCGCGCTATAGTACTTGCGATGGTGGATGTTGGATACATAGTGTGCCACCACCTGAGCTGCAGGCGGCCAAGATCAGCAGCCAGCTGGCGTACGAGCAGCGCGCCGACGCCAAGGAGGCAGTGAAGGCGCTGCAGTCTGAGATCGAGGCCGCCAAGAAGCGCCTCGAGAAGCTGCGCAAGGTGCGCCCTGTACAGTTGGGCGGGCTTGTCAGAGGATATGAGGCCGACTCGGCTGCGCCTGACGAGGCGCTATCTGGCCTTTCCTGCTCCGCACAGCGAGTGGGGTCAACACACACCGATTAGGCATCTTTGCGGCCACACACAGGCCGGAAACCCCACCGATTCGCTTGCTGAATGCATACGGTTGCTGATTGAATAATGATTGTAGAGGGTCCAATTCAATCCTTCTCGGCGGCGGCGGCGGCGGCGGCGAGCGAGCTGGCTGGGTCTGTGCGAACCTGCAGCATCAATCATGACTATTGTAAAATTACATGACAGTCTGGACTGTTTGCGTAGGACGACGAGGCGCTGGCGGCGGCTGCGGCGGCCGTGGAGGGCGACCTGGCGGGGCAGGTAGCGGAGGTGGCGGCGCTCAATGCCAATGCCGACAAGGCGGAGAAGGAGGCGAGCGAGCTGCGCAAGGCGGCCGCCCGCCACCAGAAAGAGCGTGAGTGCTTCGTGTGCCACTGCCGCCCTGGCAGTGCTGTGCAAGCGCTGCTTGAGGCTCGGCAGGGCGCTTGGTGCAGAAGCCGGTTTCCTCACAAAATGAGCACCAGCAGGGCGCCACCTCTGCTGTGCGGGCTCATACCCCAGCCTTTCCTGCGTTCTTGCTGTGAATTGCCACGAGGTCATTCTCTTAAGTGGTTGCTCTGGCCATGGCACAGTCGCGACGGCGAAGCGGGCACTGGGGTCGCACCAGGCGGCGCTGGACCAGCTGCAGACGAGGCGCGTCGACGCCCTCAAGGCCGCCGCCATGGACCAGGTGTGTGTTTCGAGGAGCCGCCCGCTGCTGCAGCTGCCAGCGCAGTCAGCCGCCGTCAGCCGGCATCCCCTTGCTCAGTGCAGACACACAGCAGGCAGCGCACTCAGAGGGCTGCCCTTCACACTCAAGCACAGGCCAGCTGATACAGCCAGCCTGCACACTTGCATGCGAACATTGCGTGGGAGGGCGTTCTGACTCACGAAGCTGTCAATGCATCCAGGTGGAGCTGCCCAAGCGGGACGGCGGCGGCGCGCAGCCGATGGACACGGATGACGGCGAGGGCGCCGACGGCGACGCGGGCGACGACGACGTCGTCGCCGCGCTGGACTACAGGTGCATCTTTCATCCGCGGTCGTCTCCTCTCTGTTCCTTTGTCTTCAGCCTGTGGATTTGGCTCCAAGGATGCTTCACTCGTAGTAAGCAAATGCCGGCGCGATTTCTATCAAGTCGAAGCCTGCAGCTGCGCCTGGCTAGTTGGCTGCCATCCTGTAGACTCTGCCGGCTCACTCCAAGCCCTTTCGACGCCTTGTCCCGCAGCGGCCTGAGCCTGGCGCAGAAGGCGATGCAGAGCTCGGCAGAGCGGGACAAGACGGACGCCAACTTCCGCGGCGGCATTGAGGAGCTGGCCACCACGCTTGAACGCACGGCGCCCAACCTGAAGGTGCATTGTGGATTTGATTTATTCGGACTTTCGCATCCTCAAGTCCACGCTGCGCGGCGCGAGGGTGCGCAATGCTCCGCCTGGCGCACTGCAGCACCAGCAGCAGATCTGGCCGGCTCGGCACCGTCGCTGTCCACTTTGCGACCTTCTGCAGGATGTTCGGCTGCGCACTCCTCTGGCAAGCTGTGGACAGCCGCTGGCTCAGTGCCAGGACAAGCGCTGCAAGATCACGCACTGGCTGCTTGGTGACTCGAGCATATCAGCGAGTGACATTATAAAACATCAGGAAGAGACGTCACAAAGCACGACATCATGCGCCGCAGGCGGTGGAGCAGTATGAGGCGATTCGCAGCAGGGAGGCGGACCAGGCATCGGAGCTGGAGGAGGCGCGGGCGGCTTCGAAAGCCGCCATCTCGGCCTTCAATGACGTCTCCCGCCAGCGCTTCGACCTGTTCACGGCCGCCTTCGACCACGTGGCCACCGAGATCGACCCCATCTTCAAGGTAAAGTTTGAGATGTCTTTCTTCAGCAGGGCTTCGTCAATTGCATGCACGGGGCAGCATGCGCCTGCTCGGTCGGCTGCCCAAGCGCATGCTGGCTGCGGCATTTCTGGCTTGACAGTTCCCAGCTGGGCAGTCCACGAGCCTGAGCGACGGTTCTGAGCGCCAGGCCCAATCTGGGACGGCTCCTGTGCTGCACCCCCTGTTTGCCCTGCCTCCCAGGCGAGCCGCTCAGCACATTTGAGTCTGGTGGACTGCCTGTCATCGATCAAAACCACTTCAAATGCAAATGTTGCTGCACCAATCGCAGGAGAGCCGGCTGCACCCTGGGTCTGCTCCGATCCTCGTTCCGAGAGCAGCCGCCTCACTGCATGTATCTGTGCTGCCCGTAGGAGCTGACGAAGAGCCGGTTGCACCCTGGGTCTGCCTCACATTTCCAATTGTGAGCCGCTGACTCGATGCGCTTCTTCACCAAATGCAGGAGCTGACGAAGAGCCGGCTGCACCCTGTGGGCGGGCAGGCGTACCTGAGCCTGGAGGACAGCGAGCAGCCCTTCCTGTCGGGCATCAAGTTCACGGCAATGCCGCCCACCAAGCGCTACCGGGAGATAGACCAACTGTCCGGCGGCGAGAAGACGGTCGCCGCGCTCGCGCTGCTGTTCGCCATCCACAGGTGTGTTTTGTCCGACAGTGCTCGATCATGACACATGTCCTCTGATGGCGCTCGAAGGAGGGCATGTGCTTGCCATTTGGCGCAGCAACATCTGTGATTATACCTCCAGATGCATGCACAGGGGCGGCATGGCTACATGCTGCAGCCGCTGGCGCTGTGCACAGGGGTAACGCAGAAGCCACCAGCCTGACGCTGCGACAAGCCATCTGCCTGCAGCATGTACGAACATCATTGCAGCGCCTGGGCGGGCCTTGCACTACCCATGGGGTGCATCTGGATGGTCTTGCCGTCACGAGTTCAAGACACCAACATGGTTGTGTGTCTCTGACGCCGCAGCTTCCAGCCGTCGCCGTTCTTCGTGCTGGACGAGATCGATGCGGCGCTGGATGCGGTGAACGTGGCACGCATCGCCAACTACATCCGGGAGCGCACCCGCGACGGCGCCGCCGGCGGCTTCCAGTCCATCGTCATCTCCCTGAAGGTGGGCCCCGTTGGGTCTTTGACTATTTTTTATGACATGGACCCCCAGTCGACCAGGCGGTGGCTTCTCGTGCACACCTGGCGGATCTCACGGCGCAGTGCATTGGAGAGCGCCAACTGTCAAATCCTGGCACCCAACATGCTGAAGTGAAGGTCTTGCTCCCTGTCCTATTGCAGCATCATTGGACAGGGAATGGTCCATATGAATGATGGGTCTTTTGCGGTCTTTTGCAGGACATCTTCTTCGAGAAGGCGGACGCGCTGGTGGGCGTGTCGCGTGACCCGGATCACGGCGCCAGCGCCATCCTGACGTTCGACCTCAACCGGCATGGCGAGCCGTGACGCGGCTCTGCTGGACTTGTGGTTCAACAGTGATGCGGTCGTGCATCACTCATAGAGTGAAGTGAATGTGATTTGGGTCGGTCTAGCCTCAAGCGTTCATCACAGATTACTCATCAATTACTCTCCATCTCCGCAAAGCAGCAGTCCCACTGACATGCTCACTGCATGTAGGTGCTCTTCAGTTGTCTCTGCCCTCTATATCATTGATTAAACACCGCTCTCTCGCTTGCCAAAATTGTAGTGGACATGCCGGTATGTCTCCGGCCACCACTGCAGCATGCGACTGCGCTCAGTACGTGACTGCACCCTCTGACACAGCAGTGATCATGCGCCGCAGCGACTGCCGCGCAAAGTGCCTCTGGTGGAACCTGACGAGCGGGTACGTGAGCCTGGCCAGCGGCGTCGCTGGCTTGGATATCGTGAAGATCTCGTACCTGCGCAGTGTGAAACAGATCTCATGCGAAGTCGAGGGGCAACCGGTCGAAGTCGACGAAACGAAGAGGCTGACCACCGGCATGTCTTGCTGTGTCTTGCTGACCATCACGTTTGTGAGTGCCTTGCACGACTCACCACACAGAGTTGTCGGCCTGGTGCCACTCCACTGCGAAACGCTCCTCGCCCACCAGCTGGTGCCCCCGCGTCGTTGAAGTTGCAAACACAAACCGCTCGGCAGGCCCTGTAGAACAAACGAAAGATACATAGATGAGGAAGATGTTGGGGAGCAGGGCATTGCAGGCATCACATCACAGCCTGCTGCTGCCAACAGTGTCTGAGAACATGCGGTCTATCAAGTGCATACCTTCGTCTGCGGCGGCGCCAGCCCCGGCATCCCCCGCCGCCAGCTGCCGGTTGACAGTGAGGCTGCCAGGCGCGCGAGACAGGCGCGTGCGCTCGTTGCGGCTGTAGATCACCTCAAGCGGCAGGCAGTTCCACAGGAACAGGGACCTCGCGCTGACGCACACCTTTTCACCCTTGCCGATGACGGGTCTGTTGGTCTGCACCCAGCCTAATGAGTGGCGTCAGCCGCGACTGTTTGATGCTTTCTTTGCGGGGTGTCGTGTGCACAGCGGATGTGTTGGGTGTGGGCATTGTGCCTCATGATCTGGCTCACCTAGGTCCATATGCCGCCAGGACCTGAGCATCTGCTTTGCTTTGTTGAAGTGCTTCCTGCCGGCTCCCACCTGCAAAATGTTGCCCGTTGAAACCCTGGCGATGATGTGAAATGCCACGCGCAGCGCCTTGCACACTCACATGCATTGCACGGCAGCCGGCAGCCATGGCGACTCCCACCTGCACCCTGTTGTGGTCAAGCACCCAGCCCTCTGCTACTGGGCCGATGGTCAGCGGCGGCGCGTGCTCCGTGGCGGCGACGTGTGCGTGGTTGAAGGCGCCCCTACGGCATGCATGCATGATGGCAATGTGGCATGAAGGCGCATGCGGCAGGCACGGCGGTGCGTCAGGCGGCATCTGTCATGCGCCGCACCCTGGCGTGTTTTTAAGCAGGCTCTGCATCGCCTGCGGAGACGGCCGCCGCAGCGACAGGCACTCCCATCCCCACATCTGTCGCCGCTGTGTATTGCCGGTACGGGGTGCTGCGACGCCCTGTCAAATGTCGGCGATCGCCGTCATCCAGACTGCAGCTCTCTCAGACTTCAAGGCATCCACTAAATTGCTCCTCGGCGTGACTCAGCGTGTCTTGTGCTGCAGCGCTGAACCCAAGCAGGCTCCCGGGGTGCATCCGACGGTCGGGCTAAAGGTGCAAGACACGGCAGTGCCTCGGGAGGATCAAGACAGGTGTACTACACATACAGGTCAACCGGTGCAGACTGAGAAGTGACACACTACTGTAGACTGCGAGCAGGCCATGCATCAGCGATGCCAGCGCAGCATGCCTAATTCCGTCGCTAGTTTCCCGCAATTCTCTCATCAGTCCAGTTTTTGGCTCGCTGAGCCGCGTGCAGACTCTCCAGAGCACTGCGGCAGCCGCGTGGCGGCTTGGAGCCAAAGCGACTGCTGTCAGCGGCGTGACGGCGCGAGGTCAGCGGCAGCGCGGCTGCCTGGCTGCACCGGGCCTTTCGGCGAGAGACCGAACAGCCCCGCAACCAACCCCAGCTCACAGAGGTCAGCCAGGAGAGGGATCTGATGCAAAAGCAATTGGCAAATGCGTGCTATGCCATGCTTCCCACCAAGCGGCAGCGTCGATGCCGCTGGCTGCGCACACTGCATATTGCGAGGAGCGAGGGTGGCAATTCTCTCACCGGCTCTGCGTGCTGTCCCCTTGCCTTGTACTGTATCCTCGCCTCAACCTGCGATCCCTTGGCGCAGGTTTTGGCTGGTGGCCGACGGACGCTCGCACGCACCGGGCACACACAGCTAGCTAAACGCCAGGGGTCGTCCCTGGTGACCTCCCATGGACGAGCTCGTGGACCGGCAAGCATCTGGCAGCTCGGCGGCAGGCGGTCCGTTGCTGCCCGACGCGAATGGCAGCCGCGGCTTCAAGGCTGTCTCGTGTGGGAGGTGCGATTGGCGTCACGCCTGTGCGCTGCTGGTTGTGCTGGCAGCCACTGCTGCCGTACGTCAGCACCCAAGCTCCTTCGATTGCACACTTCGGCTGCATTGGATTCGTGTGGCCCCTCTGCGCGACCCTAGTCTGCTGCACTGGGAGGATCAGCGATTGCTGTCAGCAGTGTGGCCCTCCACCTCAGCTTACTGCGCACAGCAGCGCCCCATTTGCAGCAATCCAGCTGCCAGATTGGCCTGCTGTTGTTCACCTGGACTGCGGCTCGTGCACTCTTAGGGGTCGCCGACTGCAGTCGCCTGCGGGCGTTTTGCGACGGCCGGCGGATGCGGAGCCCTCGCCGATTGGCGCGCCGCCGCGGGACCTGCAGCTGCCGTCGTCGCCTGAGAACCAGCACTACTCCGTGTCTCCCGGCGGGTGAGTGCGGATCCAGCCGCCGCTTGCCGCACTATGTCACGGCTGACGCCCTGGTCATGCGGCGGAGGTCCAACAGGCAGGTGCCCGCGAGGTGGTGTGCAGCATCATCGCTGCACAGATCTGAGATCGTGCAGATTCACAGGCGATCGCACTGACCTGCGATGCTGTGCGGCTGCGTGCAGAGGCTCAGCATCAGCAGTGAAGGGGCCATACAGCAGCAGCACCTGGCAGACCTCGGCGCCGCCGCCAGACACGGGGCGAAACAGCGGACCGGCGGCCACCAGCGGCCCCAGCAGCGGCGGCCCTGCGCAGCCAAACGCGACGGCGCTGGCCTCGGCGGCCTCTGCGCCGCCTGGCTTCCAGCGCACCCTGCCACAGATGCAGCAGCACAGCGATGGCGAGGCAGCCGCCGCGACGCAGCGCTCGCAGCTGCCTGCCAGCACCGCGCAGCTCAATGGCTCGAGCACGCCGCCAACGTCCATGTCGCAGGCGCCGCCTGCAGTTCACATAAGCGGCGGCGGCCACGGCAATGGCCTCGCAGAGCTGCAGCAGCCAGTCAGTATGGCGCCTTCGGCGGCGATGGACATCCCGGCCGCTAGCCATGCGCTGCTGGCGGCAGTGCAGCAGCAGCAGGCCGCGCAGGCCGCGCAGCAGCAGCACCAGCAGCAGGCGGCGGCGGTGGCCGCCGCGGCGGCGGCTGCCGCAGCGGCGGCGAACCAGTCCTTCCGCACGAGCATCGGGTCCCCGTCGCGGGGCGGCGCCGGGCCGTCGCCGGGGCTGTCCATCCCCTCGCCGTCGCCGTCGCCGTTCCACGCACCCGCCAGCCGTGGCCACATCAGCCCGCCGCAGGGCTACGACGGCTTCGCGGCGTCTGCCGGCCCGACGATGCTGTCGGCGTATGACGCATCGCACGCGCCCAGCCCCCAGCTGGAGGACCGCGCCTCAGTTGCCGTCAGTAATGCAATGCTGGCCGCCGCGCTGTCGCAGGCCAATCCCGCGACGCTGTACAACATACCTGCGGCGGCATACGAGTCCTTCGCGGCCGCCATCAGCGCCAGCGGCGGCGCCTTCAGCCCGCCGCCCATCCCACGGCGCACCTCCAGCAACGTCGCCGACGAGTACAGGGTGGCCTTTGAGGGCGGCGACGGCACCGGCGGCGGCTTCTTTGGCTCCTCGCCCTCCGGCATGGCCGGCTCGGCGTCGTACAACAGCCTGATGCCGGCGAGCGGCGCGCTCGCGCAGATGGCGGCGCAGCAGCAGCACCAGCAGGCGCAGCTCGCGGCGCAGCAGCAGCAGGCGGCGGCGCAGCAGCAGCAGCAGCACGCCGCGGCGCTTGCCACGTCGCAGCAGCAGCTGTCGGTCGCGCTGGACGCCGAGCAGCAGCAGGCGCAGCAGCAGCAGCAGCAGCAGCAGCAGCAGCAGCAGCTGGCGCGGCACAACAGCAATGCTGCCCAGCTGACAGCGAGCCAGCACATAGCCAAGCTGGAGGCGACACACAAGCTGGCGGCCAGCCAGCACCTGGCAGCTAGCCAGCATCTGGCGGCGGCGCAGAATCTGGTCGCGGCGCAGCAGCTGGCGGCAGCGACGGCGGCGCAGGTGTCGGGCTTTGACACTGGGCACGTGCTCAGCCCGCTGTCGCGCACCACTTCGCACTCCTCGCAGCAGGTGATAGCTGTCACCAGGGACTGCTCAACGCGCCTTCTTGTATCTGATGCACTGTTGTTCACACACACACACACAAACCGGCTCACTCTTCGCCTTGTCACTCCCATAAATTGCCAGTATGCTGGACGGGCTCCAGGTTTATGCTCACTGACAGCAACTGCTGCTGCTACAAGCATGGCCAGAACAGAACTTTAGTTCTGGCAATGGCACCACTGCTGTGGCAGGCGGCGCAGCATGCGGCGCAGCAGGCGCTCGAGGGGCGAGTGCTGAGCCCGTCGCTGCAGCAGCAGGCGGCGCACAACGCGCACCAGCAACACCAGGCAGCTGCGGCGGCTGCGCAGCAGCAGCAGCAGCAGCAGCAGCAGCAGCAGCAGCAGCAGCAGCAGCAGCAGCAGCAGCAGCAGCAGGCGGCGGCCCAGCAGCAGCAGCAGCAGGCAGCACAGCAGCGCGCTCAGCAGCAGTTCGACATGGCATCGCATGTGTCCTCTCAGATGCAGACGCTGATGCCAATGTCTTCGCAATTCGATGCGATGTCCCGGACGTCATCGCACGCTTCCTCCATGGCGCCGCACCAGCAGCAGCAGCAACATCAGCAGCAGCAGCAACAGCAGCAGCAGCAACAACAGCAGCAGCAGCAGCAGCAACAGCAGCAGCAACAGCAGCCGCAGCAGCAACAGCAGCCGCAACAGCAGCCGCAGCAGCAACAGCAGCAGCAGCAGTCGCCATTCAACGGTGCACAACCGCAGCCGCAGTCGCCATTCAACGGTGCACAAGCGCAGCCGCAGTCGCCTTTCAACGGGTCCGGGCACAGCCCACACGCAGTGTCCATGCCCATGCAGTATGACGGCAGCGCGCAGGGCCTGACGCCGCAGCAGCTGGCCAACATGCAGCAGCAGGCCGCCGCGGTGAATGCCGCCCTGGCCACGCAGCAGCAGGGCCAGGCTGCGTCGCAGCACCAGCAGGCGCAGCAGCAGCAGCAGCAGCAGGCTGCCGCCGCACAGCATCAGCAGCAGCAGCAGGCGGCGCAGCAGGTGGTGGCCGCGCAGCAGCAGCAGCAGGCCGCCGTGGCGGTCGTCGCGGCCGCGGCGGCGCACCAGCAGGCGCTGCAGCAGCAGGCGCAGCAGCAGCAGGCGCAGCAGCAGCAGCACGCGCAGCATGCACAGGTCGCGGCGCAGCAGGCCGTGCAGCAGCTGGCGGCGCAGGCGCAGCAGCACCAGGCCGCCGCGGCCGCCGCGCAGCAGCAGGGCATGCCGGGCGGCGAGGTGCTGTCGCCGACGGCGCACACGGCGTCTGCGCACGCGCAGCAGCAGGTGGGCTCGCATCTCGTGTCACAAACCCGAACACAGCCATGCAGTCTCATCGTGCTCAGACAACTAGTCATCATAGCATCACCACGCATCTGCCAAGTCGCCGTTTCTACGTGGTGCAGCAGCAGGTGCTCGCCGACGCAAGTTTCGACGCCCGCGGCGGCATGTTTGCCGGCGCCGCGGGGCTGGCGGCGTCGGCCTTCACCAGCGGCGGCCTGCAGCAGCCGGGCTTCGAGGGCCTCGCGAACGGGGCCCAGGGCTTTGACGCCGCCTTTGCGCGGCAGCGCGGCCTGGCCAACAAGTTTGCCGTCCAGGCCGTCAAGCCGCCGGACCTGGCCGACTATGTGCCGGTGGGTCTCCTGGAACTTCTGTGGCCTTTTGGACAGCGCTTTCGTGTGCTCATCTGCATCGGGAACCCTTTGGCTGTCACCTCATGCCTCCCGCTCTTGCCCTTGTCCGGCTACCGGCCATATCAATGCCTCGCCTCTGCTTCCGCTTTTGCCTCTGCCTCTAACCCATGCCTGCAAAGTACATGGCTACAATATCCGACCCTACGGATCCTTCTGGAAGTACTTGTCATGATTGCGATGTGTTGCCGCAGCAGGTGGCCCAATACGAGAAGGTGAAGCGGGAGGCAGCCCGCCTGGCCACTGAGGTTGAACGCCTCGACAAGGAGGTCATACGTCAGAAGACACTGCGGTGGGTGCCTCTGCACCGCGCCCAGCATTCTGAACGTGCAATTTTAGCGTGTTTCAACGTGACAGAGCGTCAATGGATGTAGCCTTCTCAGAGGGCCATGGCGCGGCGCAAGTGGACAAGTCTTGCCTTAATCTTGAGGCTGAATTGTGCACAGCATTGGTATCAACAGCTCAAGGCATCATGCTGTGGATGCATGTTTCCTGCATGGCGACTTCACGTAATGCAGGCCAGCTAACCAACATACATGGTCTCCTTCGCCTGCAGGGAGACTGAGCGCAACGAGTTTGCTGAGGCCAAGGATCGCCTCAAGCACAGCTGGGCTGCCGACCGTGACGACTTTGCGCGTGTCAAGGACGCTTTGAAGAAGAAGAACGCAGACCACCACGTCCAGAACGGCCGCCTGTCGCAGGCGCTCAAGGTGGGCCCTCGCTGTCCTTGCTCTGCGCCTGCTGCTCGCCACTGCACCTTCGTTCGGCAGAGCGCTGTTGGTGAGACAAGCGCAAGTGACGCCTGATGCTGCACAAGGCTAAAGTGTCATGCTGCAAGGCGTCACCTTGTGGCTGCAGTGTGCACTGCAGCTGTGGCAACAAGCAATTGCTGCAGACCCGCAATGTGTTGACAGCCAGCGTTGTCCACAAAGCCCAATTCTGGCTGCAGCAGAGTACGACTGTCACTTCCTGGGTACTTCTCTTTGGAGCGAGGCAAATCGAAGTACTCCCCTTCCAAGGCATGATTTAATAAATATCATCTCACCTGGGCTGCCCAGGAGTCGGAGGCGGTGGCGCGCAGCCTGCGGGAGCTGTGCATCCACGCCGCCATCCCGCTGCCGCCCGAGCTGGAGGGGCCCATCAACAGCGACCATGCGGGCGCGCCGCTGTCAGACCTCAGCCGCTCCGGGGCCTCCGCCGCCGGCGACGCTGCCGCCGAGCAGCGCGCCGGCGGCGACGCGGCGCCGACGCGCAGCCCGCCGCTGGCGGACATGCGCAAGCCGCTCAGCAGCAAGGACGCCGGCAGCGGGCGGACGCCCAACACCTCGGACTCCTCCTCCGGCACGGCGCACGCGGCGGCCAATGCCATTGCGGCGGAGGACCGGCCGGGGGCGGACGCAGGCGGGGGCAATTTGCCTGAGGAAGCCGCGGCCGCCGCGTCGCTCGCGGAGGCCATCGCCAGGGCGGCGGCGGCGGGGCAGGAAGGCGCAGCAGCGCTGGCGGGCGGCGGCTTGGCCGGGCCGGTGGTCATCGCCATCGCGCCGCCGATCGCCGCCGGCGTGGAGGCCGGAGACCCCCAGGCCATCGCGTCCGCCGCCACCGCTGCTGCCACCGCGGTGCTGTCGCAGGTGCGCGGCAGTCCTCCGGCTACCATAGACGATATGTGCGTTAGCTATTGAGGCTCCATCAGCCGGGCTCTGTGACTTGTGCGATTGCACTAGTTTCAGCTCGGCGTCGCCTGCACCTAGGCTCTGCGTCATTAGACAGCTTGCATGTTCGACCCTGTCAGATGAAGAAATGCGGCTTTCTGCACCTGCAGACTGCGCCGGCTTCGGAAGGCGCCGGCAGCACCAGCGGCGAGCCGGCGGCCGCCAACGCCGAGCTGGCAGCCGAGCCGGCGGCGCCCGACACGGCGGCTGCGGCAGCCGCGGCCGCGGCGACCGCCGCCGCGGCGCTGGGGCAGCTGGCAGCGGCGCTGACGACGCAGTACCAGGAGCAGGCAGAGGCTGCGGCGGTGCTGTCACCGCCCAACGAGCCGGCGGCGCCGGCCGGGGAGAGGGACGGCAACGCTCCCTCCGCCTCGGCCGCCGTCAACGGCGCGAGCCGCAGCCCGGTGCCCGGCGAGCAGGGGCCCGTGGACGTGGTGGCGGCGGCGGCTAAGGCGCTGGCCGGCCTGTCCCACCTGGTTACGGCCAAGCCGCCGACGCCGGCCCCCGCTGCCACTCCTGATGCCGCTGCCTCAGTGCCGGCGGCCACGCCGGCGGTGCCAGCGTCCGCGCCGCCCGCGATGCAGCGGCCCGCCAGCAACTCCGGCGCCAGCCCAGCGGCGGTGGTGCAGGCGGGCGGTGCGCCGCCGGCGCAGCCAGAGGCGACGCAGCCCGACCAGTGAAATGCGCCGCGCCAGTGTCGCGCCGGTGCCTGAAAGGAGCGGCATCGGGCGTGAGCCGAGCGGCCGTGGAAGTTTGCAGGCCGAAGGGGGGCCGGCTCAGCATGGCAGCCGGATGCTCTTCCGCGCTGTACTTGATGCTTTGGTTGGTTTCAGATGCGTCCTTGGGTGCTGTTAGCGGACGTGCGGGGTGCGGGGAGCCACGCACACACGAATCGATCACCATTGAGCCACGACTTCAGGCAGAGTGCAGGGGTGTGGGTGATAGATTTTGCACAGCTGCACCTTTTCCCTTAGCATCGCTAGGACATGTCCACCATCGTGCACCGGGCCGGGCCATTCAGGGTTCTCTTGGACTTGCCGCCAGATCGCTCCGAAATGCTTGCGTCAGGTTGCGTGATGATGCCAACAAGTTTTGCTTGTCGGCTTTCTAGACAGCAATTGTGCGGGTTGCCTTCTCTGGAGCGCCAATACAACTGGGGGGCGCTCCCAAGGCTTGGAAGCTTTGCTTCGCCGGGGGCTGTAAGCCAACTTTGCTACCAGACGAACTTCAAAAACGCATCACACATACATGTTCCTGCATGGCGGTGCTGCCTAACTACCACATTATGCGCTATCCGACACCCGAGAGCTCTGCTGCTAAGCTGCTGTTGTAAAGGAGTCAGCAGCAGACGACAATGTGCCCAGTGAGGTCTCCAGCACACCCCATCAAACCCTCCGTCATTCATCACCACCGGGCAGCCTGCTCAACAGCACCACGAGCAGGACTCCCACTGCTGCACCGGCCAAGTGCGCGACATGCGAAACGCCGCCCGCTCCGATCATCGCGCCCTGCCCGATGAGCGCTGACTGGTTGGCAACCTCCTGCTGGACCTGAGTGAACACAAACTGCCCCAGGATGCCCGCCTGCAGTGTCGCAGGAACACACTGTTATGGGCTGCACAGGGGGACCATTGAGGCTGCAATGCTGCAGTTGCAGTGTGCATGAAATCAGGCATGTCAACAGTCGCGTCCAGCACCTGCGGTGCACTGGCACACAAGATAGGCATGTCAGCACTCAGTCGTGTTGCCTGCAAGGGCAGCAATACGGTATAGCCAAGCCGGGCACTTGCCTCGACGAACTTCCTCAGGCTCAGCCCTGACGACAGCTTCAGGAGGACGCTGACCGCGTACAAGCCGAAGACGGCGCCCGATGCGCCCAGGGAGTAAGATGCCCTCGGCAGCACCAGCAAGGAGGCCACGCTGGCGCCTGCCACAGCACAGCAGAGACGAATGCTAAAAAACAATCGCCTGCTGCAGCTGTGCATCAGCTGGCAACCGCACACTTGGCATCTGTCTGCTTATAGGCGCAAACAGCGGTGCATGGTGAATCTCACCCAAGGCAGTGACCAGGTATGTGAGGGTCACGCCGAGTGCTCCGCCGTCTGTCTCCACCTCACGGCCAAACACGTAGAGGCCAAACTGCACCCGACACGCCAGTACATCAGGTGGAGCATCGCTGATTCGTGACCTGGCCGGTCTGCGCTCAGCGCAGCAGGGCGTTCTTTCGTGACATCGCAGTTCAGCATCCGCACCAGGTTGGAGCTGAGGTGCTGCCAGCTGCCGTGGCAGAAGGCGCTGGTGATGAATTGCCACCATTGCGGCGCGGAGTGGTTCAGATAGAGCAGCTGGACCCAGCCCTGGGACAGCAGGTGGTCAAAGGCGAAGACAGCCAGGTTGATCATGATCAGGACAAACAGCGCGGTGCCGGACTGGTTTGCGTTGCGCAGCCTCGCCTTCTGTGCGCTGCCTGCATGCGGTCACAGTGCGCTCAGCACGTGCGTCGCGCCAGGACTGAACAAGTCAAGTCATGACGCTTGCGTCGCATGACAGCTGCTGCTTTTCATCATCTTGCATGCATATCCTCCTGAAGCTCCTATGCGATCGACGTCGATTACACAAGACAGATTAATCACTCCGGAGCCCACAGATGCCGTCGCACCTGTCAACCGCTCGGCGGAGTATTTCTGGGACAGGTCATCGCTGCCAAGGGCTGCTGTGCAGACTCGAGACCTTGAAAATCCACGCAGACCTTTCTGAGGCCTCACTGCAGGCGCTTGCAGCGGCTTGCAGGGCAGTTGCCTGCCTCGGCATGGCGGTGACTGTACCAATACTCTGCAAATCTGTTGTTGGCATGGCAGAATGCGCGAAGACTGCAGCAACGTCATCACCGTGTGGCTCATGCTTCTTCTGATGGGGTCATGCAAACTGGGTTCGACGACACAAACGCTGTCTCAAGGCACTTCTCAGCAACCTTTGTCAGACGAAGTCACGTGCTGTGTCTGACACTCTCGAACGCTCTTGAAACTGACGTGAAGGCCATGCTACGCAGTCAGTCAACCCCTCTCACTTCGATTTCGTCCAGTATATCCCTCATTTCAATTCGTGTGGCGTGTTCGGTGGCTCTGAGCAGCACGGAGCTCTGCAGATGTGCCAACGCACTGTGGCAACACATTGTTTCGAGCAATTGTCACTGCTCTGCATTGCACTGTAACGTGCGATCCGCGATGCTGTCTGGAGAGCTTGCATCCCGGGCAGCCAAGCTCAAGCGCGAGCAGCAGCAGCGGACGCAGCGCAACCAGCAGAAGACGCAGGCGGAGCAGGATGCAGAGCGGCGCCAGCAGGAGCGCCTGCGGGCGGTGGAGGAGGAGGGCAGGCAGCGCCGGCTCACCGAGATAGCACGGCAGGACGAACTGCGCCTCCAGGCAAGGCGCCTGTTCTTGTGCGGTGACCATGGACACCTCAGCTTTGCGCCACCTGCAGTCGCTTCAACAATGCTTCAACAACTGCTGTATGATAGCTGTCCGCACATCACCAGCCTCTGACGCCGATTTTTCCATTCTGCAGCGTGAAGCGGACGCAGCGCGCAACCGCGGCGTGACGTGGCAGGCACAGCTGCAGGCGGTGCCGCTGGACGCCGCCGCCAACACGCGCGGCATTCGGCGCGCTGCCGACAAGGTGGTCTGAACTGCTGTTCTCATGCGACGATTTCTTGCCGCCAGCAGTGGTGCGTACTCGTCTGCTTGGAGCGCAAGTGTCAACACGCCTTCACCACCTCCTCGACCATCCACATGACCCGCTGACAGCCTTACGGGCTTCACCGCAGGTGCTGCTGCCGCCGTCTGCAGGCGCGGCGTTGCTGCTGCAGGACGCGGCCGTCAACGGCACGCCGTTTTTCGAGCTACACACAGCTTCTGGCGCCCGCACGCACGTCAGCGTCCTAGACTACAGCGCAGCCGAGGGTAAATCATTGCACATCTGCAGAGCGATTTTCCTGGAAACAAACACTTGCCCACTTCGTAAACCTGCTTTCCGCTCGTGACATTCTCACATTGGAACAGAATGGTCTTGGGGTTAAACAGGTACCGTGGCGCTGCCGCTGAAGGTCATCCGCAGCCTGTGGGGCCCGGACGCGTCGCTCGACGCCTGCGCTGGGCTGGTGCAGGTCAAGTACGCTCGCCTGGAAAAGGGTGAGCGCCGTTGGTGGAAAGCCGGCTCAGCCTTTCTTGTGGTTCATGTGCCGTCTTGGCGTCTGCTTCTTGCGGTGCATCGGTGCACGGCCCGACACAGCATCAAGACAGCCTGCATATTCTTAGCAGCATGATGCGCCATCGCCAAGGCAGGCCCTCGCCACCAGGCGCTGATGTGTGGCGGCGCCATGAAACCGCGCGCAGGCACCTTTGTGCTCTGCCAGCCGCGGCAGTCGTCCTTTCAGCAGGACCATGGGCAGTTGGCCAGACATCGCACGTCCAATGGCATGTTGCACTGGACGCTGACATGTCAGCGTCATGCACGCAGGCACCTTCGTGCGCTTTCAGCCACGGCAGGCGTCCTTCCAGCAGGAGCTGGGCGACGGGGTGTCGGACGCGCTGGAGGCGGCGCTGCACACGCACAGCGCGCTGAGCCAGGGCGACTGGCTGTCGCTGGAGGCCGGCGGCGTTCAGTACGACCTGCGGGTGCTGGACCTGCAACCTGCGCCCTGCGTCAGCGTCATCGGTGTGTGACCCTCCCAGATTGCTTTGACCTTCCTGGCTTCGTCGCTTCCTGAAGTGACTAGAGGGCCATGCTGTCCGCGGCGTGACATTGGCACAGGTGGCCGATTGGCATGTGAATCGAAATTGACAGGAGCTGCAGTGGTGGTGATGTGCCGGGCGCACAATAGCTATCCACATCACTGCGCTCCAAGCAGCGAAAGCTGTTCACGCCGCCCGTGCCGTGAAGGCATTCAGCAATTGCTGCAGACACGGAGATGGAGGCGGAGGTGGAGGTGTCCCAGGAGACGGAGCAGCGGTTGGCGGCGGAGGCTGCGGCGGCGGCGCGCCGCGCCGAGCAGCTGGCGGCCATCCGGGCGCAGGAGGAGCGCAAGGCGGCGGAAGCAGAGGAAGTGGCCCACCGCCAGCGGGCGGAAGCGGCCCGTCAGGCAGCCCAGTTGGAGGCCGCCAGGAAGGTGCGCAACGTGCAGCACTGGCCTGCTATAGGCGAAGCCTCATGGCCTTGTAACAGTTGGGCTGCGCAAGAGGAGACGCTGCTGTCGTTGCACTTTGGCGTTGCCCGGCGGGACGCAATGAATTGCTGGGCTGCACGCTGTACTCAGCCGATTGGTTTATGGGAGGCTACATTGTCAAGTATCTTCCGCCTCTGGAACTCGCAGGCAAAGGAGGCGGCACTCCCTGAGGAGCCGCCGGCGAAGGAGGCGGACCTGACCTGCGTGCTGCGGTTCGCGGACGGGACGCGCCTGTCCCGCCGCTTCCGCACCTCCGACCTCCTGCAGACGTTGTTTGACTTCACAGACGCCAAGGTGAAGATGTTCCTCAGCAGCTATAACCAATTCCTGCAAGTTGCTGCAAGTTGCATGCGAAGTGGATGTTCCAAGTGGCAGGCGGTTTGGTGCAAAAATTTCTGGTGGGGTCTTCCTTCGCAGCTGCAAGCTCAGCGCGCTGCTACAGGTTGTCTCATTTAATGGCGTGGTTTTAAGCATTACGCTGATTCATGCAAAAAGTTTGGCCTGATGTTGAAGGCGGGTCGTCATGTACAACGTGCAGGGCTCGGCGTCGGAGCTGCAGCCCGGGACGTACAAGCTAGTGGCCCAGATGCCGCGCCGCATCCTGCACCCGTCGTCATGCGGCCAGAACGTCACGCTGCACGCCGCGGGTCTGCAGAAGGGTTCCGAGATGCTGATGCTGGAACCGCTGTAGGCGCAGCCAGGTTGCAAGCCGAGCAGAGCTCGGCAGATGCTTAGGCGGCAGAAACGCCGCTAATGTTCGTGATTTCGTCTTTCGAAACGGTGGTGTCCATGCCAAGCTGTGAATTGGGCAACAGCACTCCATCGGGTCGCCTCCACAGCGCCACTTATGCTGCGCTCAGGAAGGGCGGTAGTGGCCCGCATGCGTGGCAAGGGCATGATGTTGGCACAGGAATGATGCCGCTCACGGCTTGTGTGTGCGGGTGTGGCAGCTCACCGGGCGCTTGTACATCCCGAATTTCCCAGACCTCGTGACCGCGTCCTGCGCATGACTCATGCGCATCTCTGCATCTCGGAGAGGCAGGGTTCTTTAAGTCTCGTTCCTGACAGACTCCTTAGTTTGTTCCAATTGATAGAAGCTTTGCAGAAATGAAGTACAACGCAATGACAAATTGACTTGACAAGCAAGGTGCTGGCGCAACGCATCTATGTGGCGCAGATTGGTACCTGGTCACTGATGACGTGCCTGAACAGCAGGAAGAAAGCTGGGCATGTGTACATTTATCTGTACTTGAGATTTCATTGTACATGCATCCTTGCCAACTTCAAAACACCCAGTGTGCCCTGGCTCTGCATGTCACCTGGACCGAACCTCGCCTGAGTGCATTCTCGTGTAGCGCCTGGAGACACTGACGTCTTGACTCCAGGCCATCCAGCAGGCCAGAGTTCCGATGACTCTAAACCCTCCACGAGCCCTGGCAGCAGATTAGCTCGGAGCTAATCACAGCACAAGAAGCAGGGCGGCGACTGTGCACGCCCCTTTGCTGCTGTGCAACCCCAGCAGGTGCCCGCGGAGCAGGCCAGCATGGCGCCCAAGAAGGAGCGCACCGAGAAGGAGAACGTGTCGCTGGGCCCTGCCACCCGGGAGGGCGAGAATGTCTTTGGTGTCTGCCACATCTTCGCATCCTTCAACGACAGTGAGTGGCGCCCCGAGTCTGCTTTCGACTGTGCTGTGGTCTCCAGTCGATGACTGCGAAGGCAGCGAGCTGGATCCAGTGCCAGAGCAGCCCTAAAGGACTTTTGCAACTTGCAGCACAGCTTTTCGAGCAAAAGCGTGCCAGTGCTGCACATGGGTGGCACAGCTGCACCCTGGCCATGGACGTGACTTTGGACACTGACGTTCTTCCTGTTGTTCGCAGCGTTCGTGCACGTCACCGACCTGTCGGGCAAGGAAACCATGTGCCGCATCACTGGTGGCATGAAGGTCAAGGCTGACCGCGACGAGTCCTCCCCGTACGCAGCCATGCTCGCAGCCCAGGACGTTGCAGTCCGGTGCAAGGTGGGCCTCCCAAACTGCCAAAGTCTTTCATTCCGACAGGAGTTTCAGCAGTCTGCAATCGAGACTGGAGGGAGCACAGGAGCAGCGCTGGAGTCAAGGAGGCCAGCAGCAGCAAGGCGGTGGAAGCAGACAATTGACTTTGCTGCCTCGATGGATCAGCCGCCAGCCTTGAGGGTCAGCAGCGTCCGACAGCCGCGGCAGTCGAGTGGCGCCGCTCGGACACAGCGCCGAGCTTCTGCTGGCTGCAGCCATAAAAGCAGCAAGGCACGTCTGGAGGTCGACACAGAAGCCAGTGCGAGCACATCTTCTTACGGCTGCCGTTTCTGCTGCGCAGGAGCTGGGCATCACAGCGCTGCACATCCGCCTGCGGGCGACGGGCGGCAACAAGACAAAGACGCCCGGCCCCGGCGCCCAGTCAGCGCTGCGCGCGCTCGCCCGCGCCGGCATCAAGATCGGCCGCATCGAGGACGTGACGCCCATCCCCACCGACTCCACGCGGCGCAAGGGTGGTCGCCGCGGACGGCGGCTGTAGCGAGGCGGCTTTCGCTGCGTGTGGCTGCTCTTCACAGGGCGGCATGTTGTCAGCTTGGGTGGTCTGTGTTCGGCTGGTGGCGCCTTCAAACTTGCTCCTCAGTGTGAGCCTGTAAAACAAGCCGCAGACCGATCTTCTCACAGGTATCGACTCCTGCTGACGACCCTGTGGCAACGTCTGTTACTCGACATCATCAGCAGCAGCACTGTGAATGCAGAATGCACCCTTCTGTACTTGCTCTTGCACCTATTCCATTCTGTCACAATCTTGCCAAAGGCTGCCACTGGACATTGGCGCTTGCAACACATTACGCTCGCGGCTGGAGGTGTGTGCGCATCAAAATTTCCGCCGACTCTCGCAGCTCATCGCATGCATGCAGCATTTACTCGGAAACAGTTCGCTTCACACGCCAACGTCAAAGGACAAGTCACCTCATGTGAGTCAATGCATGCGCGCCAACGCACGGGTTCACCATGCCAAACCCTACACCCAGTTATCTCAAGCCAAATAAGGGCTTTAGGGTTTAGGGTTTCTACTAACTCCTACACAACCACACTGAGTGTTTTCCCAGCATTCAGAGGCGGCCATTCTTGCCCATATATTCATCTTCAGAGTGTGACGTGGAGGTTCAGAAGTCCGTGCCGAGCGTGGAACGTCACATCGCCCTGCGAACTCATCGCAACACTCGACATGGCAAGGCTCCAAAACGCGATCCGCAGAGCTGCAGCCTCAGCGTTGCGGCCATCGTCAGCGTGCAGCTCATCTGCCTTCTCAGCACGGTTCGAGAGCACAGACGCCATCGTGCAGAAGGCGAAGGAGAACGAGGGCAATGTCATCTCTGAGCAAGGGGCTGCATTTCTAGGCGACCTGCGGTCGACCAGCGGCCTGGGCATAGGCGATGGCATCGAGAATCACACAGAAAAGTGGCTGGAGGTACTTGCAGTGCAATGTTGGCTGCGCATCTGCCAAGAAGAACACAGTGGCGATGTGCGCATGCGGTTGTAGGTTCGCGAATCTGATTGCGAGGCTCGCTGACGAGAGGCTGCTTGCTCATGACAGGGTCCTGACAAAACGCCCATGGATTACGTCCATTCGCACGAGCCCATGAAAGTGCACGGCCTGACAGTGGCGTCATATGGATGTGAGACGCGGCACTGCTTGTCGCAGGAACTACTGCCGCATGCATCTTGCCTCTCTGCAGTGCGCCCCTGGTTTACACACGCTCAACCCCGGCGTCTGACGGCATGCTTTTGTCAAACGCAGCTGACGACCCTGCGCTGGGGGCTCCTGTCGAATACATCGACCTGCGCGGCACGACGAGGGAGAAGCCAGCCACCTGCAAGTACACCGGCAACAAGTACTACACCGATGTGAGTTTCTTCTGTGCAGATTGCGTGAAGCCTCCTGGACATAGTGGTCACGACAAACGGCAAGGATTTGCATGGGAAAGAATCAAGTAAGCGTCGTGCTGCGTCAGTACAGCTCATGAATTTGCACTACCAATGCAGGACTGGAAGTACCCGGGCAAGCTGGCACACTGAGTGTTCTGGTTGGGGGCCAGGAGCCGCGGCTATCAGTACGGTGATGCGTTGATGTGGGATCCTTGTTAGGCAGATGCTGTATCATAGCAACACGGCAGCAGGCATGAAACTCTAGATGGCGAGTGCAGTTTTGACCACCTGCCTCACTTTACATGTACACAGCCAGACTGTAAACACTCATGTGTTCTCCACAAAATACATGTCACAAAAACCCGCAAGAATCGTTGCGGCCAGCCAGCCACACTGTCCAGCCAGCTCTCTGCCCAGCGGCGCTTCATCGCCGCCGCTTTGGCCGCCCGCCCGCCCGGTCCTCGTCCATGTATTCCAGGCTGCTGACTGCGTCCTCCATCGCGATGGACTCCTGCACAAGCGAAGACGACTATCAACGCGACAGCACCTGTGAAGTCCACGGGTTTGTGGCGCACAGTTTCACGATGAGACAGGCCAGCACTGCAGGTACTGTAAGCCGCAGTGCTGCTGCATGTACGACCAGACAAGGTTGCAGCCATTGCATGCGTGTCATGTTGCCATACATGAATCAACAGATGAAAGCGCACCGAGCTGCGGAAGTCGACGTCGGACTTGAGGTGCTTTTTGGCGTCCTCGATCTGGGCGTCCTCCTCCTTGCGGCGCTGCGCCGCCGCCTCCGCCGCGCTGCCGATGTGCTCTATGCGCTCCTCCAGCTTGCCCAGCAGCCCCTGCGCCTGCTGCAGCCTGCGTGCGCCCACATTACATTATGTCGCTGCTGCCTCCACGAAGCGGAGTTGCACTTTTCGACGTGCATCTGGCGAGTTGTGAAGCAGTGGCACGTCACTGGGGGGGGCCTATCCTGTGTCGAAATTCGGCCAGCAAACAACCAGCAGCCACGCTCGAACGTTCGAGACGTGCACACAGCAATGCCGAGTCTTCGCAAGCAAGTGCCGTGGCAGAGTGCTGCGCACCAGTGAGACAGGCCGGCGGCCACGTCAGGCAGGCGCTCGGGCTGCACGTCGCGCCCGGCCGCGTCCTCCACCACCAGCGCTCGCGCCTTCTGGTCCAGCTTGCCGGTGACGAGCTGAGACTTTCAAACATCAGGATATTCAGGACATATCTCTTTTGCGAGCGACGACTTTTTCGATCGATTGCACCACCGTGAGATGTAAGCGGAAACCATACGAATTGATCACCAATTTCAGTTGTCAATGCATAGCCTTACCTTGGGGTAGAAGCAGTCGGAGATGAGCAGGTCCTCCAGCTGCCGCACGTTGGTCACGCCCAGCTGCTGCATCAGGTGGTCGTACTGCACCCTCTGCGCGGCGGCAGCAAGGTTACCGTATCACAGAACGTTCGTTGTGTCAGCGGCTCTCGTGGCGGTGACTTGCTGAGGCGCTGCTCAGTGTGCTGTTCACCACGTGTTGTTGCTCAGATAAGAGCTCAGGTCCTGAATGACATGCACGTCATTGACTGTCCACCAAGCGACCATGCCGCAGAAGTAGCTGGTCGATCAAGACTGCCGCTGAGGAAAATACATCCCTTGCAATGCGCATCAGTGAGGGGATGGGAGCGCATAACTGCAAGGTTTGTTACATGCTGGCAACCAAGCTTACCTTCATGTTCTCCGCGATCGACACCACCGTGAGCTGCTTGAGCTTCACTTGCTGGGCTGGCGACAGCGGCGGCACGCTGCTGCTGTTCCCTGCATGGAGCACAGCAGCAAAGCTGACGCTCTCCGCGTTGATGCCATGCGCAGCATGCTGCAGGCAGGCGCAGCACGACAGTGCATACAACACCTGCCTGTGTAATCGTTCCAGGTGCCTGTGCTGAATAGCCGTAGCAGGGTGAGGCTGCTGGCGTGCTCCGTGTTCTCCAGCTGCGCGGGACGGGTGTTCAAGGTCAGCACATCAAGTGTGTCAGGCTCCAGCCATCCCCATGCACCAGATAGGAGGCTCATTGCTTTACCTCCTTGACGTTCTGCATGGCTAGTAGCTCGCCAAACGCGAAAATCTGTGGGTCCGATGTGACTCTCTGTATCAAGTCGACAAGCGCCAGCCCTCGTGCATCCTTTGCCAGGAGGCAGTACTGCTCCATGTGTGCAATTGCTTGAAGGATTTGGAGCGGTGAACTCGCTTCAAATGCTTAGTGTCGCCAGATGAGCTGATTCGAGACCTCCAAGGCCGATGGTTGGTTGCTGTCTGCGTCCTCTCGGAACAAAGTCCAGGGACAGATCGTTCTACAGTGCAATCTAAGTCGGTGCAAAGTGGCGATGAGCCGCAGCAGGGCAGTGCCGGGCTCTGAAATTGCCAGCGTTCCCATCAAAGTGAAAGGGGCGATGCGGGCCTCAGTCTCCGAAAGCCTCCTTTCAGAGCAGGGAAGACTTCGTGCCAGAGGCAGCTTTCATGAACAGCTTCAGCACCGTTTACATGTCCACAAAGGCAGGCACATACAGGACCAAAGGCCATGCGTAAAACCAGAGTATAGATACAGAAGTCTGCTGTACTAAAGACACGCCTGCCGAACAGCACGCTGGCGCATTCTCATTCCTGTTTTGACGGCAATTGTTGCCATTCAAACTGAATAATGAGAAAGATTGTCGGTACACACGCTGCCATCGCCCAGATGATGAGAAAGCTTGTCACCACTCCGCGTCAAACCGCCCTTGGTCCGCCCTGCAGGGGGGAAAGATGTCTAGTTGATCCGCCGCGCTGCAGCATGCGAGGCCGCAGCAGGTTCGGCTGAACGAACAAAAGCTTCTCGGCGGAACTTAGCGCTGCCATCATGCTATAAAGATCAGCATGGGAGTGACTCTATATGATTCCGCCTGACAAAACTGCGGACAACAGTGGCAAGATCCTACCTTTGGAGCCGTTGATTGAACAAAGCCACAAGGCTCTCAAAAATGGAAGCAGCGCCCCGCTGCGTCAGCCTGCCCTGAGGCTACGGCTTGCGCAGCTCGCATATGGGTGCCAGCGTCTCAGCAAGCTTGCCTGCGCAATGACGACCAAATTGCTGTCACAAGGATTTTGACAAGGTTGTGTCATCGACATAGAGACAGGAGCTGAAAGGCGGGTCACAAAGACTGCAGCGCACCGATAGCCTGGCAGGCCGGCGCATGTTCACCCTCGGCAGTCCTGGCGGTCACCTCCACATACATGTGCCCTGGCGCCACCGCAATCTTGCTGTCGAGCGCATTGCGGACCTCGAGGCGGAACACCTTTGCCACCAGCACCTGCATCAACCAAGCATGTGTTATGAGCACCAACTGGTAGGACCAGTCAAGGAAAATCTGCACTGGTTGCTGCTTTGTGCAGCAGACGTCGTCGGTCCTCGACATGCAAGATTGGCACTGCTCATCACCACCAAGGTGACACACACAGACACACACACCTGGAGCTGCACGACGTGGTTGAGCACGTAGCAGTGGCCCTCCTGCACCATCTCGTGGTCCATGCTGAAGCCCAGCGACTCCCAGAACGCCAGCACGTTCTGGCCGCTGCACTGGACAGTGGTGACAGCTCGCACGGCAGCGGGCAGATCTGCGGCGCCTTTGCCGCGCAGCGGCAGCCCCTCGTGGCGCACGAGCCACCTGCAAGTCAGCAGCAGAATGACAGCATGGACGAGACAGCGAATCTGCATTGCAGCAAGGGCTTGGCGAAGAATGAGGGCGGCAGAGCATCACGTCACTTGAGTGCAACGCAGAGCACTGCACGGAGCATTACCAGCAAATAACAGACATCAAACCGCACCTGTCGCTTGTGAGCAGCTCTTGCTGGTCGCCCGTGAAGCTGGCCGGTGCCGTGGCCAGCTGGTGCATCAGGCGCAGCTCTGGGACCGACCTGTCACGCGGCGGCCCCTTCAGTGTCAGGCAGTGCTGCAGCACCGGCAAACCTGGCAGGCCGGCCATGCCCTGCAACAGCAGCTGCAGGGAGGCCGCATTGTCGGCGGAGACAGTGCCGACAATCTTGCATTCAACCTGGCGGCTTTTGCCACGTTGCGCTACGCTCATGGTGCTGGGCACAAGGCTTGCACACAGCACGCCATGACAACGTGAGGCCGGATCAGGCTCTGCAACAATTCAATTGGGGAGCCAAAGCTGGGCAACAGTGCATATGTGAACTGTGTTGGAGAGATCAGCCAGCCTTTCGACCAGCACAAGAAGGGCTGGGCTCAGAGCGGCTCGGCGCAAGCATGCCGTGCCAAGCGCGCGGCGGCTGCGGGCCTGCAATCAGCCGCAAGCCTGCCACTCGATCCAAGCTCAGTTGCAAATGGCGGCTGGGGCGGGGATTGTGTCGGAGTTTTGGGCAAGGGTTTCGGAAACGCGAGATGTCAAGCGCAGGAGATTGAGAGCAGATTGCACTTGCAGACGCAGATTCACACTTGCTGCGGCGTGCTTGCTTCGATGCTGCTCGAGTGTTGACACTGTGCCGCATCAGTCTTGCCACGCGGCGAGGCTGAGCATCCCTATTGACAGCACGTTGCAGCTGACTGACAAGCCAATTTGAATAATTGACCACAGAAGCGCGTGCAGGCACTCCTGCTGTTGCAATCATAGTGAACAATGCCGAACGGTGTCATCGGCGCGGCTTGGTTGTCACGATCAGCAACAAGTTGGATGACTGTGACCTCTTGACAGCCTGCATTGTAGCCCTTGTCACGACATCTCAGCTCCTCAGCACTTGCCATGGTTGAGTCTCAAATGAGCGGGAGCATGGGCCAGCGCTCGGGGTCTTTCAAAGTGGACGCATTGCCCTTTGTGCCCGGCGGATCGTCCGGCCGGAGCGCAGTGGACGCCAGGCCTTTTGTGCCGTCCTCTGCGGCATCGGGAATCAATCGCACTCGCGGCCTCGCCACAGATGCGACGTCCTTAATGCCAGGTGCGGCATAGTATGCAGCGGCCTGCTGTGCTGACCGGGAGTGAGGCCTGCTGAGACGTGTAGCGCAACTTCATGTCTGAGCAAGCCTCACTGCTCTGCAACATTTTTCTCCGTGACGCATGCTGCTGACTGCAAACTTGTTGCTGCAGGTGGTCCATCTAGGAGTTTTTCCCAGAATTCCGTCGGCGCCGCAGCTTTCGTGCCGCAAGGCAGCCAGGGCCTGGGCATGTCGTCAGCGGCGCCCGCATTCGTGCCGAGATCCGGCCAGCAGGCTCCAAGTGAGATGCATCTGCCGATCGGATCGATTCAACGCTTGCTGTGCTTGCGATAGCCGGCGGCGTGTGGCCTTCACCTCACACTGCGCCTTCATGTCAATGCAGTGAGCAGCGGCATCGGTGCCACATCTGACAGCCTGCGCAAGGCGCTCCAGGCGTCGCTGCTGCCAGACTTGGGCCTGCCTGGCGGCGACGACTTGCTGGGTGAGAGTCCTTGACTGGCTGTGCTCGTCAGCTGGCACGGACCCTGGCATGCCTTTATGGTAACACATCAATGTCCTCGATGCAATGACGAGTTGCCTCCTGGTCCGCCGTGCTGCAGGTATGACGGCGCACACACCAGAGGCAGCAGGGCGGCTGGGCACGCCGCAGGGGCAGCCTCCGCCCTTTGGCGCGGACGGCAGCCGCCGCAGTGCCTCCGCTGGGCCGCGGGCCGCTTCGCCTATGCCCACGTGAGCTGTCCTGCTGTGCTGCTGATGTTGGGCTGACATTCACTTCTTACGATAGATTGTCGATCATATAACACCATCCATGTTCTTCGATGCGTTGTGATCATGGCTGAGTGTCGCTCGCTGCTGTACATATATCTTTCGAGAACACAAAACCACGTTACAGGAGCTTCGCGAGCTTGGGCGCGGCGCTGCAGCAGCGCGGCTTCGTGCGGGGTCGCGGTACTGGAGGGGCTGGTGGGTACGGCGGGCGTGGCGGGGACGACTTCGGACGGGGCCGAGGCGGCAGGGGCCCAGGCAGAGGCCGCGGCCGAGGTGCATTGTCGGTCTCAGCGGCTGCTTTCGCCTTCATTTTTGAGGAATGACGTGCCTTGTGGTCCTTCTGCAGTGAACACATGCATGAGAAGTGCACATTTGCAGCAATCACGAAGTGAAGGTGACATGAGTTCAAGTAAGGAATATGGCTCTAGTCAATGAATGGCCACGCAACATGTGCCGCAGGCAACCAGCAAGCGGCAGAGGCTGACGCCGCGCGGCAGGCGATGGGCTCGCGCTTTGTGGCGGAACCGCTGCGAGCAGAGCTGCAGCAGCGGGCCTACGCAGTGGCCGCTCAGCTGGACCCTGAGTCCCAGGCACAGGTGCGGCGTCTGACGGACAAGTACTCTAGTTCTCTTTGGCAATTTCGTGCGACCGACACGACGCCTGCCAAAAGTTCTGCCAGAGCCAGCAACATCTGCTGCAGGCAGACAGGCAGGCAGGCAGCTAATCAAGCTTTGACAATGTCACTGCTATGCATGACGAGCGCACGCAGGCGATCAGTGCTCATCAGTTGCGACTGTCTCTGTTCTTGTTTAAACTGCAGCTGGGCATCCCGCCCAGCATCCAGCACTACCACAGCATCTGCCCGCTGGAGCCGGCGGCCGGTGCCGGCGAGGCGGCGGCCTTTGGCGTGCGCAGCCAGGTGCTGAAGGGTATCTCCGGCCGCACCGGCGCGCCCTTCGCCCTGCGCCGCTTCAGCGCCCAGCAGGTCCGCTTCCATGGCCAATTGGCGCTGTGACACCTGGGAGTTGCGTTCGTAGTTTGACACCTGCATGTGAGTCGTAGTTTGACACTTGCATTGCGTTGACACCTGCAAACAGACATTGCGATCTGACGGGCTATCAAGTGCCTGATCGCATCGTCCAATACACACCTGTGCAAGCACCGTTGAGCTCACCGTGTCATTGCGCCGCGCAGCTGGTGCCGACTGGCGACATGCTGGCGGCGGCGCAGGAGGCGGTGGAGGCTTGGTCCGCCGTGGCGCAGCAGCCCAACCTCATCGTGCTGCGCTCGGCGTTTGTGAGCAGCGAGGTGGAGGGCGCGGCCGCCCTATTCCTCGTCCACGACCTGCACCCCGGCGCGGTGCGGTTTTTACAACTTTTTCTAGGGTTTTTGGGTCGGTGCGCTCGCTACGACGTGGCGCACTGCGGGCAGCCTCAATAGTGATGCACAGTCTGCTGCTGAGCCGCGCAGCCAACTGCCTGGCCGTCCACGGCCACAGTCATGTGCTGGCAGCTCCCAAAAGCCGCTGTTTGTGCTACTTTCATTGCTACATCGCATTCATTTTACGGTGGGAACCCTGCTGACGCGATCTGAACGTACATATCGCACCTGGAAGCCAGAATTCAGCGAGACATGTCCTCAGGGTCGAACGTGCGATATGTAGGTGTAAACCTTTCAGCGACGCCTTGCGCCAACCCCACTGTACATACGGATGTGACAAGAGCAACAACGCGAGCAGCTAAAGCCTGCTCATGAGCCATGCATGTCCATCGCGCACCTCAAGCTGTCGCCTTGGCGTCCGCTCTCTCAGCTCGGCATCTAGGTGCTGACAGGACTGCGGCTGCGGCCCCTGCGCACAGGTGTCGTTGAGGCAGGCGCACCTGCAGCCGACGGCGACGACGACGGGGCTGGTGCAGAGCCATGCGCCCAGCGAGGAGGTGGTGTGGGCGTACCTGGTGCAGCTCACCTCGGGGCTGCGCGCCGTGCACAGCGCCGACCTCGTCTGCCACCGCGCCTGCCTCACCCCCAGCAAGGTGCGTCGATCACATGTTTATAGGTTTTGCAGTTGCGCATGCCGCAGCGGTCCAGCCAGCTCAGCTGACTGCCTCTTCGGTGCTGCGTGCACCTGGAGGTGCGAATATTAAGCCTAGGCGCACAGCACACTTCTGTGGCCCTGCCAGCCGCACATGCCCTGGACGGACCAGGTTTCGCAGAGCTAGGGGTTGGCCGCTCGTGAGCAGCGGCAATACAAGCGCTGTACGAGCAGGCGCTGTAGAGCAAGCTCTCGATCGCCGTGTGCGCAGGTGCTGCTGACAAGCTCGGGGCGGGTGCGCATCGGGTCGCTAGGCGCGGCGGACGCGCTGGGCTCGCCGCCCGGCAGCCGCGAGGAGCTGCAGCAGCAGCAGCGCGACGACCTCGCGGTGCGGAGCTGCTCTCATCACCAATGCGGCTGCCCGCACTCCCTGAACACCCTGTGTCAAGAGGGAATCTGAAAGGAAAGTCCTGCTGTGCGGCCATCGCCTGCATTGATTACCATGGCTACTATTCTGTGATCATTTCTCATCGGTAAGATTATGGCTGATTGGGTGTTGCTGTGGTGCCCAGGCGCTGGGGCACCTGCTGCTGACGCTGACATGCACCGGGTCGGGGCTGCGGCCGAGCCTGGAGAACTGCATGGCGCACTACTCCATGGACCTCACCCGCATCATCACCGCCCTGCTCGCCTCCCCCGAAGGTGGGCGTCTGTGGCTGCCTGCTGACGGCTGCGAGCGCGGGTACCAGCAACGGTTTGCGTCCACATGACGTTCCGGAGGCGCGGCAGCAGTGCCAAAACCCCTTGGCACAACATTTTGCTTCTTGAGTTGAGGATTTTGCACCTGCAGCAGGCCGCCCTGCCACCTTTACGAGCTTGAGCCGTTAACAATGACCAACTTGCTGAAGCAGAATCTGTGCTGTGCGAGCAGGCGGCGGCCCTACAAACCCTAGAAACCCCAGCAAAAGGCCCGTCTTTCTTTGCCGGCAGGCGGCCGCCTGGACAGCTGGCGTGGCCTGGCGGCGGCGCTGGGGAGCTGCAAAAACCTTCAACAGCGATATGAACGCCATGTCTTTTGTCATTGGCAGGCGGCGGCCTGGGCAGCTGGCGCGGGCTGTCGGCGGCGCTGGGGGATTTTTCATAGTGTCGACAACCTTGAAAGCTATAGAACTTCTGTCAAACCGCCATCCGTTGTGCTTGGCAGGCGGCGGCCTGGGCAGCTGGCGCGGGCTGGCGGCGGCGCTTGGGGAGCGCCTGTTCATGGGCCTGGACGCGAGCCAGCTGTACGCGGACGCGCTGATGGGGGAGCTGGCGGCGGAGGTGGAGAACGGGCGCCTGCTGCGCCTGGTGTCGCGCCTGTCCGCCGTCACCGAGCGCCCCGAGCACGAGGGCGACCCCCAGTGGTCCGAGACCGGTGCGCCTGCCGCCTCGCCTTGCTGCCTCGTCGTGTGCACCAGCTGTGCCTCGCGCCCTCACGTCTGGCTGCTGCGAGCAGCTGATTGTCATCGTCAGAAGTTAGGGGGCAGTCGTGGCAGATGCACTTTGTCCGAGTGGCTTCCTAGAGACCAGAGGCCAAGCAGCTTTATGCTCCCCTCGTGGAGCATGGCAGTGGCTCAATTACCTACTCGTGGCTCATCTCTTTGCGCGCCAGCCTTATCCACGACACTCCTCGCCTGTTGCTTGCCAGTAGCTGCCAATGCTTCTGCTTCTGAGCTTCCCCTTGTGTCCTGGCCTGGTGCGCAGGCGACAGGTACCTACTGAAGCTGTTCCGGGACTTTGTGTTCCACCAGATGGACGAGGAGGGGCGCCCCATCCTGGACTGGGGCCACGCCATCGAGGCCCTCAACAAGCTGGACGCCGGCGTCCCCGAGCAGGCGCCCGCGCTTTTTGCCTTGTGCATGACTGGGCGCCCGGAGCACCCAGGGGGCCCAACAAAAACACACTGTCATGCTCTGGCAGCAAGCTCTGCTCTCAGCAAGCCATGCTCTGTCACATGCGCGCTGCCCTCTGCGCAGATTTGTGTCGGTCTGCGCCCGCACGCCAGCTCCGAGTGCGCCACAAAACACCATGGTTCAGTCCCGTGTCGAGGTTCTTGCACAGACGCATGCTGACGGGCACGACATGGTGGTTGCGCAGGTGCTGCTGCTGAGCCGGGACGAGATGTCGATGCTGGTCGTGTCATACGCCGACATCGCGCGCTGCCTCAAGGCGGCGTACGGCGAGCTGCAGGCCCGAAGCGGCGCTCCCCGCTGACGCGGCGGCGGTTCCCGAGATCTCGGAGAACAAAGCCTGCTCGGAAGCCTGAACGCCGGGGCATATTAGGAGCGTAGGCACTCGCAGTTGCAACGTGGTGCAACATGGTTTTTCGGCTGCATGTTGTGGGTGCCAAAAGCTGACGAGTGAGGCTGTGCATGCCTCAAGGCCAGATGCACAAAAGAGTGACTGCAGCCTTTGTGACGCCATTCGAGACATACACAATGTCCGGAGATGCTGCTGTGCTCAGCTGATCTGTACCAATGACAATTGCAGGGGATTGATGTTGCCTTCCACGTTGTAATTTCTCAAAACAATATAACTTGTCGTCACGCTAGAATTGCCTGTGAGTACCCGGTGCTTCAAGGTGACAGCTATGTATTGCCGCCGCCCGATGAGTGGCTCGCTCAGACTGGCAGCCTATTGCCAAGATACCATCGGAACATCTGATAAGATACCGCTTTTGGCGTTCCAGGTCACATCGAAGCGGGCCAAGAGCAATAACATTTGAATCATTTATTTGCAAGATGCGCACGGCCGGCGCAATGCCCTACTAACTCAGCCCCACGCAATAAGGGACCATGACCCAGATGTAGCACATGCAGCACGGTTTGAGAATGATCTGATCGTCCACGGCCAAGAGCTTGCAGTGCTGCTGCTGCTGTGCTGGCGGTGTTATCTTGGTGCAGCGGCTAGTCTGCTATCGGGCTAGTCTGCTATCGGGTACCCGGGTATGCTATCGGGCACCCGGCTATCGGGCACCCGTGTATGTCTGGTACTCTAGAGGTAATTATCGCGCTGCCGCAGCTCCCACTGCCCGCCGCGTCGCTCGGGCGTACTGCTGCGTGCTGCACTGCTGCGCTGTGCCGCGATCGGCTGCACTGCCTTGATGAGGTATGCATGAACGTCAAAAATTAGCTTTCGGGGGGACCGTTAGGTGCACATCATGAACATGCCTGATGCTCTATCTGTCTCTCACCCTTGTGCCTTACGACCCCTCGGAGCTGCAGCTGGCCGCCTTCTAAAGAGCGGTCTTGCATTACTGCACCACGCCAGAACGTGCTTCATCCTGACCAACCCTGCCTGCGTGCATTGTGCCCAGCCTGCACCGCGGTTGCGTTTCCGATGGTGTGGGGACAGTGATGGTGTGGGGACAGAGCTTGATGCGGCGGCAGCGGTGGCCAGTACCCGCCCTGGAGCATTTTTATTTTAATTACATCCGGCTCATCGATAAATGAACACTACTAGGGGTAGCTACAAGGCTGAAAGCAAGGGAAGGCGGCTAACGGCGGTAATGCTGCGGCGCTATACAGTTCAAAGGCTAGGGGTCGGGTCCAGCTGAATCGCTGTATGCGCAAGGGGCAATATGCGGAACGCTGACCGTGAGCAATAGCCAGTAATGGCGTCACGGGCAGCGGTGCTCGGCGGGCAGCAGGACATCACTGACAGCGAGCGCCGCCGGTGCCGCGAGGCAAGCGGCGGGCCGGGCCAGCACTCGGCTGCAGCCCGCCTGTGCGGCGAGGGTGTGTGGTCCCTTGAAACCCTGCCCCAGGACCAACACAAAGGGGGGGCGAGCCCTATAACCTCAGCGAACCGCACAGGTGCATGTCAGGAGCCCGCCGGGCCCACGGGAGCGCGCAGCACAAAAGCACAAGTGATCAGTCTGTAGGGCCAATGCCAAGAGAAACTGAACTACACCACAAAACAAAACCACGACCTGCAAACAGAACCAAAACCCACACCAGCTGCCAGGCGCCGCCTGCCGATCGGACGACCGCCTCCTGCTACATCTGGCTGCTGAAAACTGACGAAGGCCCCCTCAGCGGCGGACTCCTGCCACCGCTGTAGGGCACGCAATATACTTTTTACTTTCTCGACATCACATCCACAGGCTCATCGATACATGAACACTAGTAGGCCCTACGCTTTGTTTTTCTCGACATTACATCCCAGGCTCATCGATGCATGAACACTAGTAGGGGCAGCTATAAGGCTGAAAAGGAAGGCGGCAAACGGCGGTAATGCTGCGGCGTTGTCCAGCCCAATGGCCAGGGGTCCGGACCCAAGCTGAATCGCTGTATGCGCAAGGGGCAATATGCGGAACACTGACCGTGAGCAATGGCCAGTAATGGCGTCACGGGCAGCGGTGCTCGGCGGGGCGGCAGGACATCACTGACTACGCATTTTTTGCTTTTCTCGACATTACATCCCAGGCTCATCGATACATGAACACTAGTAGGGGTAGCTATAAGGCTGGAAAAGCGAGGGAAGGCGGCACATGACGGTAATGCTGCGGCGCTGTCCAGCCCAAAGGCCAAGGGTCCGGGTCCAAGCTGAATCGCTGTATGCTGAAGGGGCAATATGCGGAACACTGATCG
>JAABUW010001605.1_pt1 | contig 37083 bp, 54 predicted proteins | sample 5560081 | NCBI WGS metagenome assembly JAABUW01 (sample SAMN10711882, study PRJNA513363) | rock metagenome | isolation source: Antarctica rocks | place: Antarctica: Victoria Land, Knobhead sud | reverse complement strand
TGCCGCAAGATGTTCTTCCGCCGGGCATTACCTTTCGGGCCGCCACCTCCCAAGAGACCCTCGTCGTCGCCACCATCGGAATCATCCTCTTCGTCTTCCTTCACCACTCTCTGATGATGAGCGGAGTTGGGCGATGAAATCTTGTAGTAGAACAGCCCAGGAAGTATGAAACTAATGCTGGTACTTCCTGTACTTCCCACGTACGCAAGAACCTTCTCTAGAGATGATACTGTCATAGCTACAATATAGCTTAAGACAATAATAGTTGTCGTGATTGCAGCAAAGCGTATATCTCCCATCTCTTTGACCGCACCACCAGTCCTGCTAGATGGCAGTAATTGGGCGGTTCGAGCAGGCGATCCATGAGACGAGTCTAATCTCCTTTTAGGGCGCCACTTCAGAACAGCATCCACCGAAGCTCTACAAGGGTGGACCTGGAGTGGATATGAAAACATAACGAGAACAACAATGGCAGCTTTGCCAATTGTCGAACTTATCGACGGAGCATCTGGCGCTGCGGATTAGCCGAGTCCGAGAACACGGTTTGGGTTAAGTAACGAATACGTACACATTCCGACTATGTTGCCGGACACAGCATTTCCGAAAGAAAGATAGCCAGTGATGGCAACTAATATATAGATGAAGCCTGCGACGCCAATACTGGCAAACACCACGCTCGTTGTCCTAAATTGAGAATTGTTTCCAATCTCGTTAAGAATGGAGAACATCTGTTGCAGTCTATTAATATAACGCTGAGATGGGCAGTCGTGGTGAGGAGCTCACATTTTGATGGCAAGTATATGCAAAAACGATTACTGGAAAATTACTGAGCGTCGCTACCGCACTCTCCCACCGGATAACTCGAATAACTCCCCTATCCACCATGGTATCGCCTTTGTAGAAATGAGCGACGACCAAAACGACCAGATATCCAATGGATATCAGTGCAATGACACTAGTATATTTGAGCGAGTCCAAACGCCGTAGAAATGATAGTGGAATGACAATTAGCCTAGAACATGAGAAGTTAGCTTTAAATCTTTTAGATCATCCTGAAAAATACAGCTTCGAACATGAGCCAAAGCATAGCACATACATAAAACCGGTCACCCAGAAATGGCGGTCCACGAGAAAGCCTACACCGCCAGCGTTCTCACTGAAACCCCTTACGACGCCTGGCATCAAATCACCAATAATTATGAGATAGCTAACTCCAACCCCAAAGCACTTGATGGCGATCGCCGCATCGAATATAACAGCCGCATTAGGGTAGGTGATCTGCGATAGAGCAAAGAAGGAAGAGGATCCCCGTTCTAAGTATCTGGCACATTTTGTTTGCAGATAGAGACCGAAGCCTGCTGTCACTCCAGCCCAGATTATGACAAAGGTCCCAAGAAGTATTCCCATGCGTGAAAGAGCCAAAGGCATGGCAAGAACGCCCGCTCCCACGACTATAGAGGTTAGTCTGCGACCTGAGCCTCTAGATCACAGCGCATACTCGTATTCACCAGATTTATAATGCTGCTAATCCAACTTGCTTGTCCGATGATTCCCACCTCTTTCCTGCCTCTACTGGAGCGCCGCCTGCAGCATGTCAGTAACAGCGTCCGAGATCTTACACATAAACAGCAGTTCCAGCCAAGCCACGCGGGACTGAATGAACTGACCGAGTTCCTCGAGTCGAGGACGTGGCACTTCCTGGACGCCGTATATCGTTGCCCTCCGCATCGCCGTTGATGGCAGAATACAACGGCATGATCAGATCTGCCTCCCCAGCCAAACAAAAGACTTGCAGACACCCTCATACACAGTGTATCGTCAATTACGCTGCTAGATGTCAGTTAGAGGTCAAAACCTGTATCAGTGACGTCCCGTGAGACAAATCAGAAGGTGGACATTGAAGGTCTGATGTTGTCCAATTATTAACTAGCGTGTGACCCTTATCGATAAGTAGATTACTAATCAGAATTCTGTTTTCCACCGCTCCGTTGCCTCATAACGGGGTTAGTGCGGGAGGAAATGGTCTAATGTTTGTTAGTAGAACCGAGAGTCTGGAGTTTATGGAAACAGGGACACATGAATACTTTCGTACTGGTATAGGAACATGGAAGCTCAATACGACTCTACACGAGGGCTTAATGGTCGGCTTGTCATTCCTTTATTATGAGTATTTTATAAAATCAACGATTACAGCTATGCAGTCACAAGCTTTCAACATCTCTGAGGCTGCCATGAAGGGATAGCATACGCGCCATCATCTTTGACGATACTGAACGTCGATTCCATTGCCCAAGCGTGAACGAACCACCCAGTCTGATACTGCTTGAATAAGGAGCAGTTGTCGTCAAATGAATGCCAGTAATCGTGGTATTGCTGTGTTCCGACATCCCCAACACCGCTACCGTGATCGCCGCCTTTGCCCCAAGCCCATTGAGACTTTCACTATATTAGCGCAACCAAGCACATCACAATCTGGTAAAGCTTACCTCGGAGATCAAGGTCGGCAACCCAAGGTTGTCTCTATACCACTTAATCTGGCCTTCGATATATGGCATCGACTGTGCCTCGTTCTTGCCATGGTAGAATGGCATGGCGTGTCCATGAACCATATCACTGTTCGCTTGAACTTGCTTACCAGTAAATGCAAGTCCTGAGCCGCTGGCGTCACTCATCACTCCTGGTCGGTCCCAGTCCTCTGAAATCGCTACTGGGACTCCACAGCTGTTCATCTTCGTTCGGAAGGCTGCCAAGTCGCTGATAAAGTTGCTGCCATCGACACCGTCACCTATGGGCTCGGAGCCAAACTCGGCGCTGTGGAAGACGTAGGGTGTGATGGGTCCGTACTTCGGGCTGGTGATGACGCTGTAGATGGCCGCTTGGGTCTCCTTCCATAGATCTAGGTTCTATAACACGACACTTAGAGCTTCTCATGTGTTTTCAATCAGAGTTCTTACGTCGCTGAAGCCCCACCATACTTGCGTTATCACACCCATATTATTGTTCACTGCCGCCTTTAGTAGGTTCTTCCATATGCTCGTATCACGGCATTCGGGTGCATAGACTCGGACGATTGATGCTCCAAAATCTTTCTTCATCCTCGCAAAGTCAGCATCAATGGCAGCATAGCTATTGGTGTGATCGCTGCAGTCGAAAATGTCGGATACTTCGAGAGGGTAAGAGAAGCCCATAAAGCCGTACATCTCACTCTGTGGGCACCACCATTCGGAACGCGAAACAGAAGGTGCGCTATAGTCGATGGGTAAGGTAGCTTCACCAAAGGGAAAGCAAGCGGATGAGCCCGACGATGTCGAGGCAGGGAGAGCATTGACTGCTGCCAACAGACTTGAGAGGAAGATGATCGAGAACATGACGAAGGTATCGGCTGGAGTAAGGCGAAGAGATCTTTTGAAAATTTAGGCTCACGAAGAACGAAATACTTGTACCTTAATTATTCTCATGGACAATTCAGAAATCCCCTTTGATTATGTGCTTACTTCTAATCCCAATCATGTCTTTCTGTTTTTAGACTCCACGCCTCCCTCTTCTGCTGGTGGTTGAACGTTCCACAACCTCAATACGAGGAAAGGAGGTTGTGATACAATAAGCTTACCGCAGCGCTGTTACCGCTGTAAGTCAAATCACAAGTTTTGATGGGAGTTTCCAAGGGAGATTCGCCAATTGAAAGGATTCCCTTACAATGGGGGCGAAACTGGAACCTGAAACATGGGTAATCTTCTCATTCGAGCCCAATCACCAGAAGCAAGGATCTTTGGTGTAGTGAGATCTTCGACGCAAGCATTCATCAGCGGACGTGCGATGACTGACTGATGGGATTCTTTGATTCCCAATCTGTCAGTCGCCTCTCATGCTTTCGGCGGCAGCAAATTCGGGAATGCTAATCGCCATCCAACGCGATTGTATCGGAAATTGCATGAATCGCATCTCAATTGCGTTCTATAAGGCCGATCTGTTAAGCATCAAAGGGTGATCTCAAGCTCCCCAGCACTCTTCCCGTTTCCCCACAATAGCATTGGTTCATTATTCAATGACTCAAACGATCGGGAATCTCAGTCTTTCAAGGGCAGGAACTGGCCCATAACAGCCTCCATCCATTCCATTGGTATACCCTTCTGCGCCGCTTCGAAAATTCCCCTCCTCATCCTCCCGATGTATTCTTTTTTAGGTTGATCCTCTTTGACACGGATCCTGTCAATGTAGACAAGTGCCTGCATCATAGTTCCGGATGTCACTAATGGCTTAGAACTTGCCCCAGTCTTCTCTTCCCAAAGCTCTATTGGATGCCACTCTTTCGTGTAATCCCAGGGCACGCCCTCATAGCCATCCAAACGCGATTCATCTTGCGGAGGTAGTTCGTAGACGAGCCCATATATCAAGTTGTTGCAAGTGCCAATTTCTGACGAAGGAGCAGCAACGAGGTTCGCATAGCCTCTTGCGCTGATGATCCATGTCCAACCACGCAAAATGCCTACACCAACGTATGTGCTTGATGGGCAGCGCTCTCTCATTTGGTGGAGAGAGAGGTTCGACCCATAAGCGAAATAAAGTGTGGGCATAATTGCAATCTTGTAAGCTGGTGATGTCATCGTCGACGCATGTGCCATCATGTTGCTTTGTCCCAGTGTGACGCTGGTACCTGGATTTATGGGAAATGCTGTAATTCCTAAATGGTATCGCTTCCGCTCCCGCTCCCGCTCCCGCTTCTACCTTACTATACGGACAGGACGTATCCAGACTTCCTTTCTAATTCGACGACATACCTTTAATCATGTTCTCTTTTCAGACACTTATGTCCAAGTTGACAACAACATTATACTTGGTCAGTATAAGAGAGATAGTAAGTATGATGGAGAATACTAGAGAAAGACTGACAATGGTCGTCACTGACTGCTGCTTATTACGATTGGTCAGTGGTAGCGCGAGTCAGACTGTTATTGTTGATAGCAGCTCTCCGCATAATTCTTGCGGATGGCCGTAGCAGGAGAAACAAAGACGAATTTGACTAATGGGGTCCTCATCATGCTTGGCATTAGGTTGCACCGCATACTGTAATTGCGATCTTGTGTTTTTTTCCGATTTATTCCACAACCACGCTGTTGGACACTCTCTTATTAAGCTGCTTCCACCTTGACTCTTTGTCTGCCAGTGGTTACAGCTCTTTCCTGAACGCCTGATTTCAAGCTTCAGTTGCCAAGATCTTTCGTTTGCACTTTCAGACCATGGCCTTCTCATCGCCAATCTACATCTCTTCTTCTGACGAAGAAGACAACACTAAGATCGACGCAACCACGACGATTAAGCAACAGGAACAACATGACAGCCGAGCCAAACGCCGTCACGTTTTCAAGCAGCCATTGAGTTTTGCCAATCTAGCTGCAGACCAAGAGGCATCAGCGGTAAGCCCTGGAAAATCAAGACGCAAATCCGTCTCTGGTTTAGGTTCGGTGGAAGATCATGGCGGCAGTAGTATGAGATCCATATCCCTACCACAGCTGATTGTTAATGGTATCATCAATCAATCGTTCAAACCTAGAATTGTTACTAATTATGTGGCAGCTGTTGGCTACGCAGAAATCACACAGCACCAGCCTCAGCTAGATCAGCCGGTTCCACCATCCACGACCAATAGCCACCCATTGAAACGGAAGAGCACCAATGAAGTGGAAATCGTTAGCAAATGCAGTAAGATCATAGATCCAGCTACAAGTCCTTCCCGCGCCTCTGCCGGAGTAGCTGTGACATCTAGCCCGAAGAGCCTGTCTCGGCCAACGACGGCCGATTTCGCCACCACTGACTCCGGATCGGACCGCACTTACCATTCTCCTCCTAAGGCAGCCCCGCGCAGTGTCCCTGCTATCATCTCAGCAGCCAAACCGCGCAATAAACCTTTAACGAGCTATCTACTTGCCGACTTCGCCAGCCAGCTACAGTACCAATTTGACTTTGCTGCGTTCGCCGAAAAGCACGATAGGACCGTTCCGGAACTCCTAGATATCTTCTCGGCTCTCGTCTCAACGCCTATCCTGGAATTTTCAGCCAAAGGCCATGGAAGGATCCAGGAGGCTAGGGCAAAGGTCAAGGCACACATGGCTGCTATCAATGCGGCGTTCTATCCAAGTAGACTTCCGGCCAAGCAGAGGAAAGGGCATCTAGGCACGGCGATGAAACATCCGCACGATTTGGGTGTGCATGATGACGGGCCTGCCAGGAGCGAATAAGGACTTCTTAGGTGTTGATACAGGGGGTAATAATATGAGGGTACAATGCTTCCATATTCTCTCTTCTACTTCTCGATGTGGGACTGCTTAGTACATGCAGGATAGTAGCAGCATCACCAGATTGTACTGTGTTCTTTGTTCAGCTCCTTAGCTAAGATATCATCGTGGTTCTTGCTTCTTACCAATCCTTCTTATTGGCAATTTCTCCAGCTGTAGATAGGTTCTTGTGAGAATGTGGAAGAGAGCACTTCATATAGTCATATCACACACTAGAAATGAAAGCTCAATGAAATCTAAGCAGCCATGTAGCAGAATTGACTACCCATCTGATTGGACTACTCGCGACACTCACCCAGGGCGAAAGAGGAAAGCGGCATTGCAACAGAACAACATCAAGAAACAAAAGCGACTTCGAATGATCTGAAAACCGTAAATCAGTCGTCGTTTGGCCGTTTGGCAATGTACAAAGGCCGCGTGACCGATAATGATAATCCCAATCGGTTTGCCAAAGCACCGAGAAGCACCACAATGTACAGGCACACTTTTTGATCATACATCGCTCCGCAAGTGCGAATTTCTTTGCAGCAAATTAAAAACCAAATCAGGGAAACCCCTCCCGCCCCGCAACGTGCGTACTCCCTGAATCCAGCTCCTGCCCCTCCCACCCCTAGAACGTACTCGTAGCCAACCGACTAGCCGCATTCTTCGCATCCACCCGATCCTCATCCTCCTCCTCCTTCACCCCCTTCAGACTGCCTGCCCCGCTAGCCGCCCTTTTCCTGCCTTGCCCATTCACCCCTTCTTCCTCAGGCACACTCGCTGGGAAACCCCCGCTGACACTCCGCTCCAGCGCGTCCTGTCTCCGCGGCACCCCGCTCCACGCGTCGCCCTTCGGGCCCTGACTGGCCGCCATGCTGGATCTCTTTATGGGGGGGTGGGTTTCGCGACCAAGGCGTGACAAGCCGCCGGAGGCGTCGATGGCGCGGACGTCTGGGCGCACGGATTCGAGGGTTGCGAGGGTACGGCGCTCGGCTTCTATTTCGCGGAGGACGTATTCGCGAATGCTGACGCGGAGATCTGCGGCCGTGCGGGCGAACCAGCGGCGTTTCTCGTGCAGCAAGTTCGCCGTCACTCTTTGGGTCTTCTGCGTCAGGTAAAGCTCATGGCTCCTCGCTTCGTCGAGGGCGCTAATCGCCTCATCGACCTTTTCTCTTCGCACGGAACTGCTGGCTTTGAGCCGATCGGCGGCAGAGAGTTTGGAGCGGGTAGCTTGCTGTGCAGAGATGTAGTCGCGTAAGAGGATGTGACGGTTCGTGAGGGTTTCCTTGACGATGAAGGCGTCAGAGGAGTGGTAGTTGAGAGGGTCGCCGAGAGTGGTAGCTTCGGCGGTGCCTTGGGCGGCGTGGTAGTCGCCCGTTGTCTGGATGATTTTGCCAAGTTTGCGGTAGGCAGCTGCCAGGCCGGGGTGGGTTTCTTGAACGTGCAGGGCGCCGATTTTCACGCCGAGGTCGGATTCTGCTAGGCCGAGCCCTTTCATGCCTGTTAGTAAGAGCATTAGAGCAAGGATAGGTGGGTTATGTGTTTACCTCGTCGAGCTTTGACTACTCGATCAACCTTTTGCCCTGCCTCCATTGCACCTAAGTAGAATAGTTTGACTGTGGGTCTCGCTTCGTGCAGCTCAGGGGTGTCATCTGGCGGTGGTGCAAACTGCTTAATAACTCTCCTCCGAACTCCAGTAGCAGGCTGCTTCATCCTATTCACAGGACTGTAGCCAGAGTCACTTTCCACAAAGAAAACCATCTCATCGTCTCGCATGAGAACATCATTGCCACACACGTAATTCAGCCATCTTTGCAAAGACCCCTTTACTCGGGCTTCGTCTTCGTCCGTCCCGACTCCAGCAGAAGTCAAAGGGGAAGGGACTGCAGGTACGAAGGCTTCCGGGTTTGAGGATATCAAGTGATCAGCGAGCTTGACAAATTCAGAGTGTGTACGCTTGACGTCTCTGAACTGGGTGGTGCGAAATCTAGGTAGGTTTGTCTACGTACTACATTAGCTATTATTACGACTGTCGTTGACCGGCCATTGAACTCACATGTACATCGAATCGTACAGCTGGATCTTTCCTCCCCGTCCTCTCCAGGCCAGTGACTTTCGCTTGCAACTTGTATTGCGGCAGAGCTTGCCTCGCTGTGGGACGAGCACTAGAGTGATACCTGTTGGGGCCCGCGGCTCTCTGCTGCTGCTGATATTGTTGTTGCTGGTACTGGCGATCCTGGTGTGATTGTGGCTGCTGTTGCCGTCCTTGGAAGCCTTGTTCAGCCAGGGGCGAAGATTGGTTCTCCCCAGACATATATTGTGCGCTTCCATTGTGCACCGGCGCGGACAAGTCTGCTGCTCTTTCGGTTCCAAAAACCCCATTACTGGCGGCGAGCCTTTCCTGGTCATTTACACCTTCATCGCCTTGTTGGCTGGACTCGGGTCTGTATGGCGAATGCTTTGCGAGAGGTGACGAGGGAACGCTGCCTGCTTCTGACATGCTGTCACTCCGCCTATTGGGATGTTGCGGAGAGGACTGCCATGGAGAGGTACCCGCGGGCAGATCCGGGTCGTTTGGTAGCGACGAGTAATCCATTATGGCGAGCCAGAGCCAGAGCCAGAACCAGAAGCTGGGATCAAGGAAGCTCTACCTATACCTGGTTTCTCTAAGAGAATACTCCAGATCAGGGCGCCGATCACATCAATCAGCAGGCGCTCGAGTTCCTACACACTAGAAGTGCAATCGCAGTTATATTGGGGGTTAACCTGAGTATCCGAGTAGGAGATTGATTAGAGCCAAGTCATGTCTGTGAAGGTACCTACGCACGCTACGGCAAGTAGATAATGCCAATGGTGGGTAAGTCTGATGCCAAGGCCCGCGGTTCGGCGAACCGGCGAAATTTCAACCAGAGAATTGCTCCACTATCACAGAGCCTCATGTAACCACAGTACTGTACGACCAAGTGACTAGTATCGAAGGCAGCGCTGTCGATAGATCTGGGTTTCAAAGGTCGTTCTGTAGATGCAGCATGGTTTGGTGGCATGTCGTGTCTGGTGCAGATATCTTCAGAAAACGTTACCGCCCAGCAGACCGAGATGGGGTTTCAGCTCGTCCTATTCCCAAAGAGTAGAAACTGCCGTCGAAGACGCCCAGGCGTTTATCGAGAAGACTAGAAACATTGGCATCATCGCACATATTGATGCAGTACATTTTTACTTTGAAAATCTTGGTTTCATTTAAAGCTTACATCCTACCAGGGTAAGACAACTACTACTGAGCGTATGCTCTATTACAGTGGACACACTCGTCGTATAGGGAGTATGTAAGATCTACTGTTCACATCTGATGTTGTTGTCCTTTACCTTCATCTTATGTCGGATCCTCTACAAAATCGTATATACCTCCATCTCTGCACAAGGCTAATCTCTAACATAGATGTAGATGATGGCTCGACAGTGACAGACTTCCTTCCTGCTGAAAGGGCTCGAGGTGTGACTATTCAATCTGCTGCTATCACTTTCCACTGGCCTCCATTGCCACAAGAAAGCCAGCATAGCGGGAAAGTCCAGAAGGCAGGGACACCGCTTCTGGCTCCGGCATCTCGTAATCCTCATATCATAAACCTAATCGACACCCCTGGACACGCAGACTTCACATTCGAAGTCTTGCGATCTCTTCGTATTCTTGATGGGGCTGTTTGCATCCTCGATGGGGTGGCAGGCGTAGAAGCTCAGACTGAGAAGGTTTGGTATCAGGCAGCTAAGTATCATATCCCAAGAATCATCTATGTCAACAAATTAGATCGAGATGGAGCGGCTTTCGGAAAGACTGTCAAAGAAGTTGCCTCCAGGCTTTTTGCTTGGCCTGCCGTCTGCCAAATACCCTGGTGGGAGGGTGGCAAAGGCCGCTTCATGGGTGTTGGCGATGTCATTGGTTTAAAAGCCTATCGATGGGCCGACGGCGGAGATGGAAAGATCATTGAGATTATCGATATCGACGATCTACCTCCCAATGATGCAAATTTTGGTAAGGAAATCAGGAAAGCTCGAGTGGCGTTAGTGGAACTACTCAGTGAACATGACGATATCATGGTTGAGAAATATCTCGATTGCAATGAGGACCATTTAGCAATCTCCCCAGCAGATCTAACCTCTAGTCTGAAGCGGTGTGTGCTTGACACTACATCCAACGTTATCCCTGTCTTCGCTGGTGCAAGCTTCAGGAATATTGGGGTCCAGCCGCTCCTTGATGCTATCGTGAATTTATTACCCAATCCAGGCGAAGTAAGAAAACCTGAAGTCAGCGTGGGTAACATCAATGGCAGGCTTGCAGACTTGCTAGCCGGTAAGCTCCTTTCTGAGCAAGCCGATTCATCATCAAAGCCAAAGAAACAAATGAGACTTTCCCGCAAGTCCAGCACTGCTGTCGTGCAATCGATTGAAGCCTGTGCACTAGCCTTCAAGGTCGTCCATGATGCTCGACGGGGCGCCCTTGTTTATGTACGAGTTTATTCTGGCACTATTCAACGAAACACGTCGTTGTTCAATACGAACCTTCAGCTTTCTGAACGAGCACCTCGACTGCTCAAAATGTACGCATCCGACTCAGTCGAAGTACCCGTTATTTCAGCGGGTCAGATCGGCGTAATACCAGGTCTAAAGTATGCGAGGACAGGAGACACCTTGATATCTTACAAAGGCGCGAACCCTAAGACAGGGCCCCCTGCTCCGCTGAATAGCCTGCAGCTTCGGCCAATTGAGGTCCCTCCTGCTGTGTTTTTCTCGAGTATCGAGTCTCAAAGCTTAAGCGAAGAAAAACCGGTGGCCAATGCGTTGGCTTTACTCGTTCGAGAAGACCCAAGCTTACAACTCAATGTGGACGAAGACTCTGGTCAAACACTTCTGAGTGGGATGGGCGAGTTTCACCTAGAGATTGCACGGGATCGATTGATACAGGACCTCAAGGCCAAGGCATCCATGGGTAAAATAGAGATTGCCTATCGGGAATCTGTATTAGTGCCCTCTTTGCCGGAAACCTGGACCTTTGATCAGGAAACGGCGGGTAAAAAGGGCAAAGCTATCTGCATTGCTACAATCGGGCCTTTGGTTGAAGATTTTGAAACCGACACAACTTTGGATGATTATAATAATATAACTCTTGAAAATGGCAACCAGATAACAACCTCTATTGACGATACCGAGGATGCAGACGGCACGCTTGAACCATGGAACGGCGAGCTTCCATCTCACCTACCCCTCCCAATAGTTCATGCAGCCCTCAAGAACGGAGCTCTCGCCGCTCTTGGTCGAGGTGTTGCCCACGGCTTTCCGCTGACAAATGCCCAAGTGTCGCTCACTATTGATCCCAGAACCCAGATTTTCGGTAATGAAACTACACCATCCGCGATTCAATCAGCAGCACGTCTCGCTACTAAATCCGCGATCCAGAATTCTACAGTGCAAGGAGGCTCCGCTCTCATGGAGCTCGTGATGAATGTCACAATAAGTACTGATGAAGCCAGCCTTGGCGCGGTCGTGAATGATATGTCTTCATCTCGTGGAGGGCATATCATTTCCCTTGATGATGCGGACGTGGTATCAGCTGTAGGAGGAAACGCTACACGAGAGGACCTCCCGATGATTGACTTGCGCAAGGTCTACACTCCTCCAGACCCTTTCGCCACGTCCCAGTCTGGCGAAAACGAGGAGCATGGCGGGATTGATAGTAGTCCAAGACAGAGGAGTATTATGGCCAGAGTACCTTTAAAAGAGATGGTGGGTTACCTGAAGCACCTCAGAAGCTTGACAGGAGGAAGGGGAACATTTGTTATGAATGCCGACCGATTCGAGAGAGTGACAGGCCAGAGAGAGCAGGTGCTCCTGAAGGAACTGAGAGGATTCTGATAAACCCTCGAGCCTTCTAAATAAAGGAATAGATACCCACCATAACCCCCTTCCCATTCATCCACACTAGCAGTGAATTCGCAACTTCCATGAATGTATCTTTGCGTTATGTGATTCGACTTGTGACGACGGGAGGTATTGACACAAATTGCAATCCGCAGCAGGCAGGAGCAGTGAAGCCGTCGGTATTCTCGCCTAATCTAGCGGCGGGATATAATACCAACTTTGCCATTAGGAAATTTCGATCCCCTAAATTTTTATTTTGACACGAACAAACATTCAACGACCGTCAACTTCAACCTTCTGAATTCAAGAACAATCATCTAGGGCCTAAGCTACCCTTTCAAGTCCCCCTCCGTCAAGATAACCCTCAACGGCATCAGCTTTTGATATTTAAGGACCGACAAAGCTAAGCTCACATAAATCAAAACATCAATCAACATGTCTGCAGTCGACACCGTTACTGAGACTCTAGCCAATACCAGCATTGCTCCCCTTGCAGCCAACAATGCCACAGGCGGCGAGCCCACCAACGCCTCCGAAAACGAGGCTGTTATTGCCAGTGCAGCTGAAGGGCGTCGTCTCTATATTGGGAACCTCGCATACGCGACCACTGAGGGGGATCTCAAGGAATTCTTCACCGGCTACTCTGTGTAAGTTACTTTGCATTCCGTCCTCCGTCCACGAGTACATCTAATGTTATGCTTTAGGGAGACCACATCAATCCCCACCAACCCCCGCACCACTCGTCCCGTTGGCTATGCTTTTGTAGATCTGTCCACTGCGGATGAGGCTCAACGTGCCATTAATGAACTGTCGGGCAAAGAGATCCTTGAACGTAAGGTCTCAGTGCAGCTTGCTAGGAAGCCTGAGACGGCAGCAGAGAAGGCAGAGGCGGCTGCTAGTGGTGGGGAAGGTGTTAGTGGTGGTGAAGGTGGGAGGAGGAGGAATTCTGGGCGCGGACGCGGCCGTGGCCGTGGTCGTGGTGGTCGTTCTGGCCGTGGCGGTCGAAGCGTAAGCGTTCCGTGTTCTGTTCGATTGATAACAAGTCGATTCAGCTAACCGAGGATTTTTGGCAGCACCAGAACAACGCCGATGGTCCAACGAACGTATCTGGTCAGGTTCTACCTTTAAACGAGACTACAAACGAAGCGAACACTGGCGAGCAGGCGGCCGAGGCAACTACGACCGAGAGTAAGCCACGTACCCCAAGACAACCAAAACAGCGTGGACCCCCTGAGGACGGTATTCCATCGAAGAACAAGGTCATGGTCGCCAACCTCCCGTATGACCTTAGCGAAGAGAAGGTATGTTTCTGTACCTCAAACACCACCCGGACTTTGCTAACACTTCCCACCAGCTTAAAGAACTATTCGAAGCATACAGCCCCACTGCTGCTAAGATCGCTCTTCGACCAATTCCGCGCTTTATGGTCAAGAAGCTTCAAGCTCGTAACGAGCCTCGTAAAGGTCGTGGATTTGGCTTTGTCTCCCTCGGCTCTGAAGAATTGCAACAGAAAGCTGTTAGCGAGATGAACGGCAAGGAAGTTGAAGGTCGCGAAATCGCTGTCAAGGTCGCAATCGATAGTCCTGGCAAAGAGGATGTCGACCCCGAGGCTGCAGGAACGGCGCCCCTGACCGAGAACGGGGTTGTTCAAGCCAACGACTCTCCTGCGACCGCTGCCTAAGCTGCATCGTAGAGGCTAGAGATCGATGCACCCAGAGCCTCTTCAAGCTTCTGCGTGTACTGGATCTTCAATTCAAGAGGTGATGCATTTTGGAGGTTACTTCCTTGTCCAGAGGGTGGCAGTCAGCATGGTGATAGTTCGGTGTGGCATTTAGAGCGTCTTGCTTCCTTATTGGGGGTTTCTAGAGGCTTTATCTTGGCAGCAGGACTCGGGAGTGATTGTATTAACACATTTACGAATTTCTCTTCTTGCTGGTTTGCTTCTAGCTCTGGTCGTTATGACCTCTGTATACTAGTGCTCAGTTAGCGAAAGAACAACGGAATGGCATTGCTTTGATGAAGTGTTCTGCAGTGTGAACAGGGCATTTCCTATCACCCCAAAACGCGCTTATGTTTGTGGATCATTACGATGTTAGCTACAGAGCCTGAGGATGCCAAAGTAAGCCCACTCGCCAACGAGTCTATAAAGGGAGAATTAAGCGATGTATCCTATATAGTGCTACGCTTTCCTAGATAGTTCTCAACTGCTTTGGCTGCACATGCGGCACACTGCGTCATGTGGGAGGTCGACCCTGAAACCAAGAGCAAGGTATCCAATCCCAAATCGGATTAATTCACTACAAAACAGAAACATTAATCACGAGTTCGATAGCTTCTTGCGATCCAGAAACGTCCTGGCAACTCTATCTGCTGCGACTGCGGCGCACCATCCCCCCAATGGGCCTCTCCAAAGTTTGGCAATTTCATCTGCCTTACATGCGCTGGTCTACATCGCGGACTAGGCGTACACATTTCCTTTGTGCGCAGTATCACCATGGATGCATTCAAAGGGAATGAGATGAAAAGGATGGAGTTGGGAGGTAATGAGGCTTGGAAATCATTCTGGGAAGAGAAAGAGGGGAAGAAATGGGCGGATGTGGGCTTGGAGGACAGATATTCAGGAGACACGGGGGAAGAATGGAAAGAGAGATTGAGCGCGAACGTTGAGGGAAGGGAATTTAGGGCGATCCCAGCAAAGAAGAAGATGGAAAATAGGGTCGTGACACCCAGTGGGTTTGGCGGGGAAACACCGGTGAGGACGGCGTCGCCCGCAGCAGGACGTTCAAGAAAAGAGGCAAATGAGTCTTTCTTTTCAAAGAAAGGAAACGAGAATGCGTCAAGGTCGGCGGATTTGCCGCCTTCGCAAGGGGGAAAGTACGCCGGGTTTGGAAGTGAACCTGCGCCTGTAGCTGGGGTTGCGCAGAAAGGAGGAGTGCTACCTGGTGTGGATGAGTTCCAAAAAGATCCGGTTGCAGCGCTTACGAAGGGGTTTGGGTGGTTTACGACGACTGTGGGAAAGGGGGCGAAGACGGTCAACGATGGGTGGATACAGCCCACTGCTCAGAAGGTAGGCTTCTCTAGTTCTTCATGCGATCCCATCATATCTCCCGGAACCAATTTTATCTACCATGGGTTATAGGTATACAGGTCTGGGTACGGTCACTGATGGATATCATAGATCGCAGAAGCCGATTTGGCAACCCAAGCGCGACTCACTGCTGCCCAGATGGCGCAGAAGGTTCAGACGGGCACCAAAGGCGCAGCGGAGCAATTCAACAAATTCGTAGAAGATTCGGGAAGTGGTAATGGCTCTAAAGGGGCATCGAGATCGACGGCGGAGCCAGAACGGAAAGACTTTTGGGACTCTTTTGGTGGTTCCGCGAGCGAACAGCAGGAAGTCTCAAACAAGATGAGCTCTGGAGGTAAGCCAAGTGCTATCGGCACAGCTGCTATGAAGAAAGGGGTGAAAGACAAGGGTGGGGTGAAAGACAAGGGTGGTGATGATGACAAGTGGGAAGAATTTTAAGAGCACCTCAGCTTTTATTGTATTAGTATTACAAAGGGTAGTAGTCTTCTGAACTTTAGAAGCATTTGCATGAGGAGAGACGATAGTATACATCACAAAGAAGTGTTCGTATAACAATGTAGATATCTGATGATTCATGATGATTCAGAGCCACCATCACTACCGTTTGGGTTATCGTCCGTCCCGCTTCGGTGTCGGCTGAGAAAACATTGCAAATTCAGTTCCACAACCATGACTGCGGGTCAGCGTCACGACAGATCAGCTCTGATACTGTACGGTTCCGAAACCGGTAATGCGCGTGATGTTGCTGAAGAACTCGGCTCTATCACAGAGCGCCTCAATTTCCTAACACATGTGTCCAAATTGGATGCGGTTGAGCCGGTACGTGGCACAGAATGAATCAGTATAACCGAGACTGATCGAAGATAGTTATCACTATCTGAATACTCAACTGTGATTGTATCTATATCAACGACAGGTCAGGGTGATCTACCTCTTAATGCGCGACAGTTTTGGAAGAATTTGCTGCGGCGAAGATTGTCACCCAATTACCTTGAGGATGTCCAATTTACTACTTTTGGGCTTGGGGACAGCTCGTACCCTAAGTAGACTGAAATCTTCACGCCGTTCAGAATTATGAGCTGATTGAAAATAGGTTTAACTGGGCTGCCCGTAAACTTCACAAAAGATTGATTCAGTTGGGAGCGAATGAGCTCTACCCTCGGGGCGAAGGAGATGAGCAGCATCCAGAAGGGTAAGGTCCCTGGATCGCATGAATGACTTAATTTCATACGAGTATTTCTCTGACTACCTTGCTGAAGTCTCGATGCAACGTTTGTGCCATGGTCGACGGATCTTCGCCTGCATCTCTTGGATATATTTCCTTTGGACGAGGGCACTAGCATCGTCCCAGAGGACGTATTGCTCCAACCCAAGTGGACTTTAGAATTTACAGAACATCCCTCAGATGGGCCCGATTATTCTAATACTAACGGAAATCACCATGACCTAACGCAATTGAATGGGACATCAACTGAAGCTTCGGTGGAAAGGTCAACACAACCTACTAATATGGAAAATCCCAGCAAGCCCAGCAAGCAAATGCGTGGGTCTTACGGAAGGCTCACCGTCACTCTTGAACAGAACAAACGATTGACTCCTACGAGCCACTGGCAGGACGTACGCCATATTGTGCTCGCGGGCATGTCAACAGTTGAGTATGACCCTGGAGATGTCCTTACAATATATCCAAAGAATTATTCTGAGGACGTAGATAAGTTCCTCGACATGATGGAATGGAAGGACATTGCGGATAAGTCGTTGAAATTCGTATTGACAAGGCCAATGCCGGCAACAAATCTAAGCCCAGTACAACCGGTGCCAATCAGGCCAGAATACGAGAACCTAACATTGCGAGGATTACTGACCAGTTACTTGGATATCACAGCTGTACCTCGCCGCTCTTTCTTCTCTATGATTGCTCACTTCACTCAGGATCAATCTCACAAGGAAAGGTTACTCGAGTTTACAAGGCCGGAATACATTGATGAATTGTATGATTATACGACTAGACCCAGACGCAGTATACCAGAAGTTTTGCAAGAGTTTGCATCTGTTCGGATTCCCTGGCAATGGATTGCCAGTGTACTACCAGAACTTCGCGGCCGTCAGTTCAGCATTGCAAGTGGTGGGCAGTTAAAGCGAGCTGCAAGTGGAAAATCATACTTTGATCTTTTGGTGGCTATTGTCAAGTATAAGACTGTAATCAAGAAAGTACGCGAAGGAGTATGTACACGATATCTAGCGGCCCTGTCTCCAGGCGCGGAAATGATTGCTACCTTGCAAAAGGGTTCCTTAGGCATCAAGATAGCCGAGGCCGGACGTCCTGTAATAATGATTGGACCTGGAACGGGTGTTGCACCGATGAGGTCTTTGATATGGGAGCGGCTTCAGTGGGCCGAAGAACTGGAGACTCAAGTCCAAAGACAAGCAAAGGGAAACAAAACAAACAATAATTTGCATGCTGTTGGAGAAAGTGTATTATTCTTTGGTTCTCGAAACGAGAACTCGGATTACTTTTATCAACACGAGTGGGCAGAGTTAGAAAGCAAGATGCCGTTGAAGGTTTTTGCAGCCTTCTCTCGGGATCAGAAGGAGAAGATCTACGTCCAAGACCTTATCAAACAGCAGTCCGACTTGGTTTTCCGGCTACTTCACGACTCCGAGGGGATTGTGTATGTTTGTGGATCATCGGGCAAGATGCCACAAGCTGTTCGCGTAGCACTCACTGAGATCTTCAAACTATGTGGGCCGATGCCACAAGGAACGGCTGAAGAGTACTTACAACTAATGGAAAAAGAAGGAAGATACAAGCAAGAGACATGGTAGACGCAGGTTTGTTTATACTCAACACGACACCCATACCAGCAATCGTTATAGGAGGCCGAGAATGATCTTTCGAACTTCTCCTTATCAAGCTCATACTTGGGGTAATGTCCGGAATCAAAATTTGATTGCTTTTCACTTGTTCAAGTCCCCCTTGGACACATTTAACAGTTTCGGCGCGAGAAGATGTCAATGTCGATGTCATCATAAACTGTCGGCTGCTAAAATATGCGAAAACTTTCACTGGACTCCTATTTCTGGCCCTGAGTATTCTGATATTACAAGCGCCTCGTTCTCGAATTTACCTTACTAGCCCATAAGAACAACTCAACGTCTAAGATTTCCTTGAACGTGGGGTTATGATACATTTAAAAATCCATCGACTAGTCTAACGCAACCTTCCTTCTCCCAATACGCCTGAACCACACATGATGCTTCTCAACCCGTTAATAACCAATTGATCAACCGAATGAACGGCACGCCGTTACTCGTAATCTCCTGCCTGCCCCATGCGGAAACCCGGGTCCCGGTGACCTACCCAGACTCCCCCTTCGCATAGCCCAGGGCCCCGTACGAGAGCAGTAAAATCGATTAGCAGCTCGCTCTTTCCAATGAGAACGAGAAGATGCCTTTTCGGATAACCAAGTCCATCTTAATGGAAGTATGAAGACCGGACTCTCTGTGGGCAGCAGAATCCCCCTCGCGGGAAGAAAAGAGCGAGCGCGGTTTTCCCGGATGGCGGAACTCTTCTTTGAGATACTGATGAGTAAGGCCCGGGCTGGCGGTTGGAGGAATGGAGTCGGTGCTTGAGTAGAATCTTTCGGCGAGATTTGGGAGAGGGGGGGCTCGGAGCACTGAATGTTAATTTGGGGACAGACGGCGGTTTCGAGGTTATTTGGCAGATGGGAAGGTGGAGGAGGGCTTGATGGCGATATCGTTTGAGGTGGTAGAGCTGTGTCTTGGTGCTCTGTTGGGGTTCTACATACTGCCTCGGGATTTTGGCTCCGAATAATGAGTATCACTAGCAAATATTGTTGAGAGCAGTGAATAGTCATGCTTTGAGAGATGTACAGTATGTATGCGCGGGCTGGGTGGCGAAAGTGGGAGGATGCTACAGTACATAGATTTCAAATTAACGTTTCTTGAAGATTCAATCCGCTTGAAATTACTCGTGCAACAAACAGCTGACATGGAAAATCTGCGGACGTTGCAGCGAAGAATGAAAAACAACGACTCTCGTTACCATATCCACGATTCTTGAAAAGAACTATCTCGCATCCAGATCATATACGCGTCAGTCGTCTTATCAATCAACTAAAAAACCTCGCCAGCCACGATTTCGATCACAGCCATGCACTCAGACGACGGCGAGACCCAGAACCCCAGCATGCAAAATCAGCTCCCCCCCTTTCCATAGAAGCCACACCTTTGGTTTTTATAAAATAAAATAAAAATCGAAGCCGGTAGGCAGCTCGGCGGTGCAGCGGATGATAACCGGTCATGCCCTCGTCGCCACATTGCATATGAAAAAATTCACTAGCGGGTTTCTTTGCCCGCAGCCATCTGTTTTTTTTTCTTTTCTTCAAATTGAAATCTACTATGCGCAGGTAATAGATCGGAACGTCTCGCAGCTCATTCGCAGCTTCGCAGGCTTTGTACCATGCTGTGAGGATATCTTGATGGGGGTTGAGCTACAGTATCTTGGCGATTAGCTCGGGGTTGCGGCGGGTTGGAGTGAGCGATTCAGGGCTTGATGTATGTCATGTCCGTTTCGCTGCGGGTTTGTGGGAAAGGGGTTGCGCAGTGGCGGGCGCGGGATGAGAGTTGTGTGCTTGTGGGCTTGTAGATGGGATAGAACCAGTCTTTCGTACTGTTGAGTGCTGCCGTCGCTTTCGAATCGAGCACAGTTACTCGTCACTGCAAGGGCGCTTTGAAAACATACTCGAGCGCTGTGACGGCTTTCTGCGGAAGGGCGGATGCGAATCTTTTTGCTCTTGGGGTTTCGCACGGCTTTTATCTCCTGTATCCGACACGGTTAGATGAGTCGATGCAGAAGAACCATAGGAATCGAACTTAGTCGTAGGGGTGCCGTGACATGAGTGTCTTCCTCGACTTGTCTGTATGACATGATTAAGTCATCGATCAATCTATGTTGAATCATCTTTAGAGCTTTAAAAAGTGCGATGACAACGACAAGCTCAGCGAGATAGGAGGCAACTTTCTTCATAACGCTGGAGCAGAAAACGACGAGAGTAAAGATGTCGAACCCAAAATTGTCAGCCGAAATATCGACGGGGGCTGTGGGAATGGAAACATATAGTAACGTTCAGAGAGGTCAACGCGGTCGAGCGAGTAGCGACTCCACGATGAAATTGACTCACGGGTTCTTAGAAAGGATCATGAGGAGCCGTTGCAAGGGATAGCTGGGAGGAACAGAGGGCGGATAAACGGGGTGTGGAAGTATGAAATTTTACTGAGAGGGAGTGCAGGTAATAGGCAGAGGCAAAAACTTCTATCTTCGTGAAGTGTAGTAACAATGTTCACGGGTAATAATGATGGTATTCTCAATTCTGCTGGGAAGTATACGCACAGGCTTAAATCCTTAAGCGTGTTCTTGTCTTGACAAGTAATCTACGCACATCAGATTCTCGATTTCAACGATCGGGTGCCTGTCCAGACAGGTATATGGCGCGTCCTCTCCCTCATGCGCCTTTTCACCTCGTTTAGAGGCAAGGGAGCTAGGGCTGCCACATCACCAAGATCAATGTCCTCACACGCTGGCATTTTCATTCGCAGACTGCGTGAGCTGATAGGTTTCCCCTCCCCAAATGCCTTGCACGCAGCGGCGCAGCTAGCAAAGCAATGCTTCGATTGTGGCAATTTACCTAGCAGGACCGCAAACTCGTGCGGCATTCCTTCATATTCATTCCACAGAACCGGCACGCCACACCGTGCAGCTTGGCTGGCAATCATTCGATTTCCATCAAGACAACGGTCTTCGGTGCCGCAAGCGAACCACATTGGCGGCGCACCACTCCAATCACCTACAGCCACCGGAGAAACCAATTCATGATCGAGAGTTGAACCAGCGCAGTAAGGATGTTCGCGCGGTGGGTTTGAGGGCCAGATCTCATCAGCAGGGTATTCTGGCATGAGAGCCGGCTGTACCTGCACCAGAATATCGTGCTCGCCTTTTTCGTACCACGAGGGAAGTACGTCACACTGATCGCACCAACCACTAAAGACGGCGACGCCTGCAGGAAGATGCAACTGAACACACTGCCCATGAAACAGTATCTTGGGGCCTTGCTGTCCCGTTTCTCTACTAAACTCGAGCAAAACTCTTGTCAACGCAAGACCCAGATTAGCCCCAGCGCTGTTCCCGGCAATGACGATGGTTTTCGCTGATACAGGTTTGTGGTGAGACCCTGGTGGAGGATAGATGAGACTGGCATAAGCCAGGAGGATGTCAAGCACCGGTGCTGGAAAGGTATTGGTTGGCGCCAGGCGATAGCGGATCGACGCTACTCGCGCTCCGGTCAGGCGGGCCAGGCGAGCAGAAGCAGCGCGATATTCGGCCGGACTGCCGGTACTAAGGTATACTTTATGTTAGCTTACCAGTAAGTCTTCGGGCTGTATTGAAGCGTACAACAAACCTCCTCCATGGACATAAAGGATGGTCAGATCTCCCTTCCACTCGCTCTCTAGAGCCTGAAGTTTGTCTTGCTCTGATATCTCTGGCTCCGGAGCGTTGTTATCCACACCGGACCGACAGCCAATGAATTCCACGCCCACATCTGTAAGCGGTATCTGTTGTGACGGAGTAATCTTTTGGTCGGCAATCTTTAGCCGTTCGCACACGTGGTACAGTGCATCTCGAAGATGAGTTTCTACGGGCGCACGAAATTTCGTCCTGCTAATCCATATACCTCCTCTTGCTGGGGCATCAACGGGCGATTTAGCCTGCCACTGCAACATGGTTTGCCATGGAGCAGACTTGAATTGACGACAGAATACATCAACCATCCTCTTTTGGTCCTCGATTGTAGACATGTTGAATCGTCGTTTGGAGTGTCTAAAAGTCTAGGCTCAGGAAAAGTTTAGTGAAGATCGAGAGTGAGCTCGAACAGCGGAACGGATATGGATGTTCATTTGTTGTCGGAGCCATGCAGGTAGAATATGGGCTTCCGTATCGGTGCGTAATTTACGATGTTCCTTTTGTAATACAACATGAAAAGTATTCCCACCACTACGCATCATCCTACTATTACCTTGATATTGTATTTTTCAAATCTTCTAGTATGTCACACTGTTTCCAGAAGAAGTCCTGTTCAGCCAAATACAACGCGATTTCATGGTTGTGATTAGTACTGAGCCATGACGAAGAACTAGGTCTGTCTACTTTCGCATGTACGAAGGGTTGGTAGAGAGCATAAGAAGAATCTAAATTGCGCACGATCTATTGGACCGCACGATCTATTCGACCACAGTATTTGTACATCTATCCTAGTAAAAACCTGGTGTCCGGAGAACACGCTCACTCTATTTTGGCTGCAGATCGTGCTTAATGTTCAAGTCGACTGCGAAAATTGGCCGTTGGAAGAGTTGCAAGCTTTGATCAACGACAGGATAACTTGAATAATGACTTTGCAAAATCTTTCTGTTAGACTGGATGTATGTATCCAGGGACGAAGTTCGGTACGGCTGTACCTGTTTGTATTTCCAGGGCGGTTTATCATTTTGCGAGCGGCGTGGAGACCAGCTGTAAATCCATCCTCATGGAAGCCATAGCCCATCCAAGCTCCAGCAAAACTCACGTTGGATACGCCGTTTATCAAATGAAGGCGTCTCGATGCTTGAATACTATCAGAGCTGAAGAGTGGGTGGTCGTATACATATGTACCTTGTGCATTTCGGGGAGAATGAATAGGGTTCATGCTGACCAACACGCGTCCAGGACTTCCAGGTTCACTTGGTCCAGGGATCCCTTGCAACCTATTCATATCAAACGTCACTGAGATCTTCTGGGGAGAGCTAGACTTTGTCAAGAGAGGTCTTTCGCCTCGGATAGACGACATTGCCTCGTGCTCACTCTCTTGCGACGGTGAGCAACGCGGCCCAGTGCTCTGCATGAGACAGTTCCAAGACGCCCGAGCGCTTGGTCGAGTCGGCATGAGCTAGAGCCAGGTCAGGTTAAATCCACGAAGAATTTGCGGGATAGGAGTAAGAAAAACCTACCGACATATCCGAATGCACTACGCAGACATTCCTGCTAGTTTTGAAATGTCTCAGAATATTTGATTCTATAGGAGTTGCATTATCGCCGAGCAGATTCAGGGCCTGATCTGCGTGGATCGCAAGGAAGACATGATCAAAAGTTTCGATAGATCCATCGGCCATGACTAAAGAGATCTCGTTATTTTTTCGACGATTTAAGCTCTTGATCCGCTCGTCAAGGCAAACGTGATGATTTGGCCGCAGCGCTTTTGAGAACGCATCGACGTATTCTTGGGATCCATTTTTGAATGTGCGCCACTGAAGCCGCCTAAGAGCCGTATCAAGAAGACCATGATCGGACCTGTATATGGTCATTAGCGCTTCGGCGTGTGGATTAGAGACTTGAGTTAAAGAAAAACTCACATGAATTGAATAAGTGTAGCTGCTGGAAAATTGGACATGAACTCATCTGGATCAATGCACCAGGGGGCTGCAATCATTGGAATGAGATAGTATTTCTTGAATTGGTTCGAGTACGAATTGCGACCGAGGTATTCGTCAATCGACTCAAGTTTCTGTTCTTGGTAGTGCCCGCCGTCGAGATCCTTCTCATCATGGAAAGGTGATGGGAGAGGGTCCACAAGATCAATGGGTTGCACAAGGAGGCCAGTCGCAAAGAGATTGAACCGAGCAATGTCAAAAACTAGTCGCCAGAACCAAGGACTAAGGAGATTAGATGCTTTTCCTACAAAGGCACTCATTGACGTGCTAGCCCATTCAAAAGTCCTGTCCATGGAGAAACTGAAAGACATGTCGGTGGGTATGGTCTTGACGCCCAAGGAGGTTATAAACCTATTGAACTCAGCTAAACAGACCTGAATGAGCATTTCGTCTTCTGAAGCGCTGCGAGAGTTCTTACGGTAGTTTTGCTCGTTCATAGCAATAAATCCAGTATCAACAGGTACTGAAAGGCCGCGACCTTGGAACATCACCGTGTTCGCATGACCTCCTAGCCTCGGCTCTGCTTCGTAGAGATAGATATCATAGTCTAAATCTTTGAGTCCCCAAAGGCATCCGATACCTGAAATACCGCCGCCTACGATAGCGATCCGCTTTGGTCGATCTTGACTCGAGTTCGCGGCCATACCACAAGATACAAGAACTTAGGTCAAGGCTTCGAAGGAACAGTGTATCAATGTATGAACTTATGAAGCAATGCTTGATATGAAATCAAAGAAGGATGGATATAGGTTAGTGCAGAATCATAAGCACAGCACCTTTGCATCAGCAGCTTAAACCGCTAAGCAGAAGTATATAAGATGAGACGCTGCTATCTGTGGTGATGCAGTCGCGGACAAACCACCCAAGGAACACTGTGACCATGGATCAGCCCACCCAGACCCAATTCTCGAGGCTGCCTCGAATTACTTGACTGTGACACATAGCCCTGAATGGTGCTTAGCAGTGGTCGTAACGCTTACCCTGTCCTCGACCTACGCATTAGGTCCGCCTGCCTGCAGGTAATTACTTAGATGATTGCTTTTCAATGTAGCTTTTCCGTACGCCAAAACAAGTATTGAAACCTTGAAAGGCAATTTGAGTACGCTTCCTCTCTAACGAACAATCGAAGATTGGGGCTAAGACATGAGCCTGCGCCATTACAGTCGTCATAGAAATCAAAGGATCCACTCCTGATCCACGAAGTCTCGGAGCTGGCAACGTTTTGGGCAATTTGCGCAGGCACTCAGTCCCAAAGGCAGAAACTGCGCCTTTGAGACGTACCACCCTTGAGACTCAGCATGCCGGGATTCACAGCAGTGGTGCATGGTAAAGAAACCTGGATCTCCGGTCCAAGAAAAACACCCGACTCTGCATTGGCTGACCCACTAGTGGCAAGGGCAGCGTAAGCTGACTCTTACCGAATGCCGTGTACTTTATTTCGTAGTGGTGGAGTACGAAACCAGGGGTGCAGCGGCTTCGCCCAATGTGCCTTAGAGCCAGAGCTATCGATCAATATCCTGCATCAAGCTTGGTAAACAGTCTGCCTCGCCTGATGCTCAAAGATGGATGTCGTAGGCCATGGCAGCGATCTGTCGAGTCTTGTTTCTAAGATATCAGTATTTGGCCTGCGCCGTCTCCCTTGAATCGGTTTTTCGTCCAGTGACCACGGGATCACTTAGCAATTCTATACATCCATGGCCTACAGAAGTTTGCTGCGAGAGGGATCCCAGATCAGTGTCTGGGTCCCTCTGGGTTTTATGATCATGATCCTCAGTTACGTCCGTTTGAGGTATGAAAGTATCTGACTGAGCTTATTGAGAGATAGATAATCCTAATTGGTATTCATCGATTGTACTTCCACCCTCTGAGTCGATTCCCTGGGCCTTTCTTCGCTAAATTGACCGACGCGTACTCCGCTCTTCATTCATATCAAGGCGACATGCATCTAGATATCAAAAGATGCCACGAGAAATATGGTATGTGACATAAGCTATACGATATTCGACTCAATTTTGACTCTGGTCCAAAGGGAAGATAGTACGTTATGGCCCGAATCGTCTTCTCACACTCCATGCTCCAGATATGCAAAGTGAGTAGTTGCAAATACAAGTTTCAGAGAATAATGATCGATTACTTTCCAGATATATACGGATTTGGCAAGCCTTTCCGTAAGGCCCGCAGTTACAAGACGATGATACCTTGGAAAGGCGGCGAGACAGCTGCCACGGCGGTCGATAAAACCTTGCACAAAGGTCTACGGCAAATCGTTGTCTCTGGGCTATCTCCAAGCACGCTGAAGCAATTCGAGCCTGCAGTACTCAAAAGTTTGGAAATATATTTCCAGAGACTCCTCGAGGGACCACCTTCGAATGAGGGATGGTCACAAGCTAGAAACATGCGTGTGTGGAGTAAGAGAGCCCTTTGATTCGAATTATTGATATTTGCTGAACATGGACAAAAGATCAATGGCTTTCATTCGACCAAATGACCGATTTCGGTTTCGGCACAAGAGTCGGACTTCTCGATAGCTCTGAACATCATTATATTCTCGACCTCCTTCATATGCATTCTGTTAAGTTCGCAATCTATGAGCAGTGGCCGAGCCTCAGCGATGTGGGTATTGGCAGTTGCATTAGCCAGCTTTTGCCGATTGCTTCTGGTGCTGTTCTTCGCTTCAACTCCTGGTACCAACCATTTATGGAGAAGGCCATAAGCAACAACTGTGAGGTCGGAAAGGGCATTCTCGCACCAATCGTCCAAGGCCCAAGGACCGGAAAGCCCATGTCGAGCTACACCAGAGAGCAAATGCTCGCGGAAGGTTCTTTCATTACCTTCACAGGTAGGCACTACCCTCCATTGAATTGAAATCTATCCTTTTCTAACACTAATGTTTCTCTATAGCATCTGACGGAAATGCAACCGTGATGTCGGGAGTCCAGTACTATCTTGGGCACAACGCGGGCATTTACAGAAAGCTCGGGAAGGAAATCCGAGATAAGTTCCCCCAAGGTGAGTGGATTCAATGGGGCCCCGAACTTGCCTCGTGCGAATATCTCCGGGCCTGCATAGACGAGGGGCTGCGCATGTTGCCGCCTGCAGCTGGAGTCCATTGGCGCGAGAGCCTGCAAGATGGCGTCCTGATCAACGACGAAGAGATCCCTGCTGGAACCGAGGTTGGATTAAGCCTATATGGGCTTTTCCGAAGCCGTGAAGTTTTTCGCGACGAGAGTCGATATTGGCCAGAGCGCTGGATCAAAGGCGTACTGCCAGAGAACGAGCTTACTCGTGCTCATCAAGCTTTCAAGCCCTTCCAGACGGGACCCAGGGCGTGCGCTGGGAAACATGTGGTATACATGGTTACCAGTGTCAGTCTGGCGAATTTGTTGAATGAATACGACTTCAAACTTGCGAACGTGCCGCGTAGTGAGCTTGGTGGCCGACATATCGCTCGTGCGCAGGGTGATGAACGAGAGGGGGCCGAGCTTCAATTCGAAGACCATTTTATTACAACTTGGAAGGAAGGACCGCACCTGCAGTTTCGAAGGAGAGCCACTTAGACGATCAAGCTCACCAGCACTGGTGGCGGATAGACTTAGACTTGCATGTTCTCTTTGCCTGTGCCCTGTCTCCAGTGCCTTGTTGCACCCTACTGCGCTCCTACACTGTATCGGGTTCACGGAATGGTGTAAAAACATTCGTACCAAACAGGGACGATACGTCGATACCACAGTAAAGTACATACTCCGTATTGTTAAAGCGGACCGTGCCGTACAGCCTACAGGAACGGCATGACGGAATTCGTACCCACTACTAACCTTAGTACAATACGGATTACACTAGTGCAGTGCTTATGTCATTCCTAGGCCACCATGCAAAGGCAAGGGGTTCAACTCCTTCGCTAACCGTTTGCCTCCGATTCGATAAACGCTTCGTCTGTTACCGGTTTCTCTTTTGTGCTGTGGGAGTAGTACAAAGGCTCGAATGGAACGCGTAATCTACCTTGCGATCGGAGAGTTGCTTCCGGAGTAGATCTTCACTTCGACGCTTTATTGTTTTTGTGGGAACGGCGCGGTGTAACGGGGGAGATCACACCTGATCGACGGTGATGGTTGAGTGGATTAGCAAGCAATGTTATTGGTCTGGTCCATATTCTCATGCAGTCAGCCGCTTCATCCTTTAGATTGCCTTCCTTCCCTCAGGGTTGCCTTCCTTCCCAAGTTCAGCTCGATACACCGCCTTCTCATCGGATGGCATGCTATCCCTGTGTCTGCTCTCCATGGTGGCTTGGATATGAATCCCTCCCTCGGCATTTTCCCTCATCCAGGTGCCTTTTCCATGCCTCATTCTAGATTTCATTTCCCACATTTAGCTCCGATAGTGTCTTAGAACTTGGTCCCTGTGTTGGTATTGAATTTTACCAGTGGTCAAGTAATTTAGGTCTCATACGACGTCGTACCGAAGCTCATCTCCAGATGTGAAGTCAGCAGACCGCTGGTGTAGCTGCTTTTTTCGAGCTGTTAAACCCTCCACCCGTGAGAGAACATACCACTGTTTTCCTCTTGTCATGCCAGAAACAGCCGTCCAGGATGTCAGCCGTAGCTATGAGATATACATCACGATAGCTGTTACGATGTCCGTTCTAGTTCTGACGACAGTTTTGCGGGTCTTTGGGAAACTGAAGTATGGCCTTTCGCTGGGCTGGGACGACTACCTCATGGTTCTTGGCACGGTATGGCTCTGGCTCTGGCTCTGGCTCTGCCGTCTTTACCAAGGGAACTTTCCAAGTTTACAGGACTAACTCGTTGCAGTCGCTGAATGTCATTGCCAATGCTTTTGATATTGAGGCGGCAAGGTCGGGTTTCGGACGACATGCCCATTTCCTGAAGTATCATCAGCTTGTGACGGCAGGAAAGTACGCGCAGATGGCTGTGTGTGTTGCTGCTATTGCGGTGTGGGCCACCAAGACGTCGATTTGTTTCTTTCTGTTGGGGATTATCAAGCGAACTCATATCGTATTTTTCTGGTGTATCTGGATCCTGATGGGCTTTACGACGGTGACGTCGTTCATCGGAGTTCTCTTGTGGGGCTTGCAGGCCAAACCATTACCGAAGCTATGGGACCCGACCGTTCCAGGCACTCGCGACTCCCCACAGGGATTCCTCGACGTCGTATACGTCCATTATGGTGATTCAACTCCTTGCTCCCCTTCTTTCCGGTTGGGCGACTGAGAACCTTGTGAATAGGATTTGGCGTTTGCACCGATATAGTCTACGCACTGTCACCGGTGTATTTCCTTTGGAACGTACGAATCAGCTCGAAGCAAAAACTCACCATTCTCGCACTCACGGGCTCAGGCATATTGTAAGACCCAGAATGCGATATTCCTGAAGAAGCTAAGATACTTTCTGAACCATGCTGATATTGTGCCAGGCTTACCATTGTGGCTGCATTGAACATTGCCTTCGCCCGGGAGTTCCTTTCCACTGAAGACAGCACATGTATGTTAGGCTTATTTCGTTGTCTCACCCTTCTCCATTCACAACATGCAAAATCTAACTGTACCAATACTTTAGGGGCGTTGGTGAAGGAATTCATATGCGACATGTAAGTCAAATGGATCCAAATCCCCCACCTTCCGATCCATATAATGATGCATTTTTAGTATTGAGCGGAATGTGTGCGGTTTCATCGCCAACCTACCAGCTCTCTGGTTTCTCATTTCACGTTCTCGGAAGCATTCTGCATCGCCGCACGTGAACCGTCACGCTGGCAACTACGTCGAAAGCTCCACCAAGGGCACCCAAAAGCTTACAAGTTTACCCTCCGCGGTCATTGCGAAGCCGCAAAAGCTAGATCCGTACGACGTGGAAGGGGACGATTGTGTCCCGCTCAGACAGCGTCGGAGCGACCATAAAGGCCTAGGCAGCAATGTTAGCAATCAAGGCAGTGAATCTGGAGCTGAAGGTGGAACGGAGATGGGATCAACTCCGGGAATGGCATGCGGTTGGGATGACCCAACCCTGGAAACAGGGTACGAAAGAACGCACAGTGGAAAACAAAATTGGGAGCGGGTTAGAAGGCCCGGGCCTTGAGAATATACCGAGTACTGGTAAAATTACCATGGCATTCTGTAATGACCAATATATGTATACCAATTTATACAATAGCGATTTTCTGATAACGAAGAAGGAAGCATTTCCCCCGTCTTAGAATAAGAACAAATAAGAGTAAGTAACATCGAATGACTGTACAGAACCTATCTATACATAAGCTATTGTATGAAGCATTGTATCATTGCCGATATCCTTACGAGAGGCAGCTATCTAGCCAGCTCCAGCCGACGCATAACAGAAAAGCCGAAACTGGTCCCTGCCAGATCCAACTTCCCACTGCCTGCTCGTGGGGCGCTTTCCCAACCGCCCATACAACTGCCCGTACAACTGCGGCCGCCGATAACCCTTTTAAGATCAGTCTGTAAGACCAAAGCAGACTCACGCTACCAAGTGCAATACGTCTAGCAAGGATCGTTCGCAGAACCGCACGGCGATATGTCCTCTGCTCATTCAGGCCACAAGAATGTCGCACAAAGACGTCAAGAAAGTTTAGGCTAGGGGAACCTACTCTCGATAGCACATGGCCTTGCGGCAGTCGTAATTCCTCAAGAGACATAACTTTTGCCCGGGCCTGTGGAAATCCCTGAGGATAACTTGCCGGGATGGGCTTACCGCGTAGCATCGGGATTAGCGTCCAAGCAAGGCGGTCGACTAAAGACTCGGGCTTCTGCTGACAACGATGCAGGTCTCTATTCTGCGTGCAAATGTTGTCAACCTCTGCCTGTGCTAGGAAAGAACAGAGGTTCCCTGCATCGGTTATGTTGGCTGTGCGATTCTCCTCATTTACCGCCAAAGTCTCGGCAAGGAGGGCATCCTGAAAGGACTGATAATATATGATATGGGTATAGAATGCAGGTGTCACGACAAAAAAATCTTCGGTGGGTATACAATTATCTTTTGAATCTGTGCAGGTAGCGTTGTGATGGACAAGGGTAGACGTAATCGTAACTTTGGTGGTGAAGCTCCAATGCCTGACCTCTTCGTCTATCGATGTATAATGGACCTGGAACGGGGTTTGGATATGGTAGATCTGATGCTTGAGATACTTTTGAAAGGCGTGGGAAATCGTGCTAAAAAGAATTAGTTGCTAATCCATCCCTGGATTATATGAGACGTTCTCAGATGAATGAACCTACATTTCCTCTGCAGTCGCTCTCCGTCCAATAGTTGACTGCCTCACCTCTGGTCGGTACCATATGCTAAGATTTCGTTTAAAAGCGAGCTTGATGGTTTCAGATATGATTCTTGGATCTATAGAAAGGTACATGTGGATTAGTTGACAGCTAATGGAAAGATCCTTGACACTCACTACTTCCGCATCACTGATATGGTAGGTATTACTTACAAGTCATGAGACCAACCCACCACCATGAAGAGATGAAGAGGAGCATATCTGAGAACGAGATAAAGGTTGGATCCAATGGCGTAGCGATGGACCAAAGACGGGCTGTCATTTTTGGGTGTCCCTTGGAAGACAGTAAGGTCGCTTTGATGTCAATCTCGTTGTCCTTCGCACCTGGGTTAATGGCAGCTGGGGAGTGCGAAAATGAAGGATCGCGGGCTGAAAGAGCGTAACTTCCTTTCCGCGAATTGAATGGCGACACATGAAAATCTTTGGGCCATACATGCTTGAAATACTTTGTTCGGTGTGTTGACTTCGGACTCAGGGATCCTTCAATTAGATCCTCCGACAGATTCAAATTGGAAGGAAGGAAATAGAGCCGCCTCTCGTCGAACGTGTTGTTAACTTCCGCAATCATGGCTAGGAGTTCCGAATCGGCTGAATATAGAAACCAAAACGAAGCTGGACTGAATTTGTAATTCAAGAAACGTGGAGAAGTAATCAGATAAACCCTTGGGTAGTTGGCTGGATCGATGTCCTGATGGCGCCTGGCATTAGTCCGCGCATGTGGCATCTGCTACATATATAGCAGTGAAATCCAGGGCCTCAGTGGTTATACCTGTGATTCAAGATAAAGCTCCAGTTTCCTGCGAATGCCGAACTCATTTCCACCCCTTCCTAGATGATCTTTGGCCTCCACACACAACCATCCACGCTTCCACCATGTGGGCTGGTCCACCGAAAGGACTGAATTTATCGGGAATGTCGAGCCAACAGGTATACCGACCATAAGATAAGGGTAGGAAAAAGAGTGGAATTGAGGAAACAGCCGGGTGTGCGAGATGCGACCCGGCAGGATGAATGGCTTGTCAATGGTGAAAGGGCATTGTGGACCAGATTTCCGGCCTATTTCACGCTTCTTGAGATGAAATAATGCAAAGAACAAGGCCAGGACGATACACAGGGGAAAGACGTTATGTGACCAGGTGGTGAGGTCCGACATGTTTAGCTTGGAAGTCCTTGTAGGCACAGGTCGAGACTGGAGAAGAGATGAAGATATCTCACCCGGCATCTGTGACTAGGGAAAGCTAGGTTATAATGTTTCTCAGCCTCTGCCGCGCACACGGCATCGGCAAATGAAATCAGCTTCATCTTCTTGAGTAGCTGAAGTACCTATGTAACGTTACGCAAGCGCAGAGGGCACATGCAGTGACGGAAGTCTGAATGGGGGCGCAGGAGAACTGGACGGGGGATCAGGTATGTACCTTACCGTAGTTAAGGTCCCCCGATGTGGACAAAAGCCACTCAACTGCGGGGGCTAACTTAGCCTGCGAACCTCACTGTATTACATACAACATACACACACTCCATAAATGACTTTCGTATAATTACGCTTAAGTTTACTTCACGATCAGGTCATGGCAGTGATAGGCAATTGTCTCAATCAGCTGTGCTCCTCGAAACAGCTCTTTCAGCTACGCCTCCTTCTGGCGGCATAAATCGCTGGATAAATCACCAGTACCGTCCCCACAACCATCGAGAGGCCAGCAAACACCTGAAGACGCCACCATACTACACCGGATGAACTGGAGACAACAAGTGTTCCAGCTATAGGACTCCCGATCAACACACCGACCGCCGAACCAGCCCAATACATGCCGTTGCGGGTACCTAAAGCACCCATCGAAGGAGACAGGATGGGTATGATAGCACCAGGCAGCGAGACAATTATGCTCGACACCAATCCCCAAATTACCAACCAGACAATAAGTCCTGCGACTGTGTGCACCGCGGTCCAAGAAAAGAGCAGGATCCCACAACAGCCAATTCCCAAAGCAATTGTCGTAACGGGTCCTACGCTCACTGCAATTGTGCCTGCTACAATTCGCCCAACAGTTGAGGTACCGTTGATTATTGCCAGTAGATAAAAAGCAAGGCTGGTGTTGGTGAAGTTGGCTGCCGTCTCTGCATAGATTGGCAGATATATTAAATGGATGTAGTAGCCCACGGCGCCAAAGAAACCCGCTAGAACGAACAAGATGAATGGGACATCCTTGAACGCGGTTGGGTCGATGAAACGCCGTACCTCGGGACTCTTGCTCGGCTTGAGTGGGAGCATGGCATAGGAAGGAAGAAATGCAAAAAGGGCGACAAAAGCCATGATGCGGACTGTCCATGGGAAGCCAATTTGTGGCTCCAATTGGCGAAACACGACGGGATATATTACGCCACCTTGCCGCGGCTTCAGCTGTCTTCTCAATTTGTGGCTCAGGATGGTTTCGACTCACCAATACCTGAACCTGACGCAACAACGCCTATGACCAAGGGTCGCTTCGCTTCCCCTATTCTGGCAGCTGCAGCTGCAATACTCGGAACATAGACCATTCCGCCGCCCAATCCCAAGCAGACGGCCTGAGCCAGAAAGACTTGGTAGTATTCGCGTGCAAGGCTCATCATCATAAGGCCGAGTATTTCAAGGAGACTCCCGCCTACGAGCAAGGCCCGAAGGTAGCCATGGTCGTATAATGGGCCCGTTACCAATCCGCTCACGAGGAGCAGAAAAGCACTTGTCGTAGAAATCCATGAGATTGCAGAACTTGATTTGGAAGATAGCAGATCTTGCTCGTAATAGGTCTGAAGAGCGCCGAATGCCAGAAGAAGACCCCTGATACGTCGAAGTCAACCTCAGAGACTCATTGAGTTGAGAAAAATAGCGAGCGAAGTCGGCGGGAGAAGTATTAGTGACTCGCTCTTACCAAGTGTTGAAAAAGACGAAAAACGCACTGAGAACTTGCATCACAACCCTCGGACTACTGTCAGAAACGGCGGTAGCCGCTGGAGAAGCTAACCCATGATTGTGCTCACTGCTCCATGGAGGCTCAGAGTCGATTTTGGAACCCATAAAAAGAAGACGAGTCGCTCTGCTGCTACATGAGAAGTGATGAGGCTAGTTTACCTATTTGAACACTATTTTGCTTTTGTGTACCACACGGCTAGCGCCAGTTCGTTGACGGGCAGTGAGCTGAGCATGGTTGACTCGCAGTACATGGAGCCTGTGAATACCTTACGGGGTATTTCACGTCTGGTAAAATACCGTCATGTACGACCTCGGGTCATTGGTACTTTACGAGACACGAACGACGATATAAGTTCCTACGGCCGAGGGCTCCCTCGGGCGCACTGAAGAACGATCAGCGCAATCGGTAGATATGCCCGTTGGCGGCGCAAAGTCCGGATGCTGGATTATTAATATTGGCGGCGTTCATGCACTCCAACACGGCGTATAGAGCAACTTGGTACCGTGCTTACATCCTGCTGCCGCATTGGGCCTTAAAACCGTCCAGCCTACCTTACATCTCAACATCATTGCTGGCATGCCTTTTCTTGCTGTGCCCCCCTGACTCTCCTGCATGCGTCCTTTACATATAGTGCAATAGGAGATCGCACCCCGTGCTTATGAGCCACACCGATACTCCCTCATAACTCCTTATCCATTGTTTTAATCCGGATATTTCCCCTCAGACTGCAGCTTCTCCAGTAGTGCGCGTCTTACCCACCTCTCACACTCAGTATGAAGGAAATGGAGGGGCGAAACCCAGTGCCTCATTCTACGAGTAATTCAGGCATCCTGCTTGTTCCTAAACCCTCTGATGATCCCGAAGATCCTCTCGTAAGTCGGTCTTCGTAACGAACCGCTTTACTGATGCTGTATCTGCATCGCTCTTATCCAAATACAGAATTGGAGCACGGCGAGAAAAATCCGTATTCTCGTTGTCATATGCTTAGCAGCTTTTACCGGTAATGTCAGCGCGCTGGCAGGCCAACTTGCATACCCACACCAAGCAGCGGTATATCACAAAACATCGCTCGAGTTGTCATATTCGGTACGAATAAAGGATTTCTGTTTTCTTGTCCAACGTGTATTGCCATGGGAAAGCAGAGTTTACTGACTGTATTCGGTTTTGGGTATAGGTTTCTGCCGCCATAGCTGGCCTTGCAGCAGGTGCATTGTTCTTTGTACCTTTGGGGCAAATATTGGGTCGAATGTCAATTACTCTCTGGTCACTCCTGGGATCTCTCGCGTGCGCGATCTGGTCGGCTCAGCTGACACATACCAATGACTACAATCAATTTGTCGTCTCGCGGCTTCTGAGCGGCATGTTTGGATCAATACCGTCCGCCTTCGGAGGAGGAATAATTCTCGATGTATTTTTCTTGCATAATCGAGGTCGCGCATTCATCAGCTATGAAGTCAGTGTTTTATTAGGAGCCACAGCGGGCCCAACTTTCAGTGGCTTCATCAGCAATTCCCATTCATGGACCTTGTGTTTCTGGTGGACTGTTCCACTCTTGGTAATTTCGGCTCTCGTTGTTCTCTTTTTTGGTGAAGAAACGGGTTACGACCGAGAACGGGGTGCTTTCCCAGTAAAAATACCGCACAATTACGTTGCTAATCGCGTTGCCACATTCTTGCCCGGGACAGCAATTGTTGCAAAATCAAGTACTTCGAAGTTTGTAAGGATCTAATCCCTTGCTCATAACAGGGAGATACTAGTAACCGTAAGAGCCATGTTGCTGACATGCTTTTGCACACCAGGCAAAGAGAGCAGCCGCTCCATTTCTGATCGGATTTTCACCAGCAACCTTAACAGTCGGCATTTTCATATTGGTAACTTTTGGGTGGGTTCTACTCAGCGACATCTTGTCGCCGCTCTTCTTGCAGATGCCAATCAAGGAAGGGGGTTACGGATTCAGGGCGGTTCAAAACGGCGCTTGTAAGTCTCGGTGCTGCTCTTGTCCATAATGAGATCACTTGAGTTGACGTACGTTCCAATGGACAGTCTCCTTTTCCGCATGGTTTGCCATTTTCACCGCGCAGGCAGTAGGGTATTTCATCAACGACTCTATTCCGCTCTGGGCGTGTAAACGCTACTATAACGGTATCTGGAAGCCTGAGTTACGTCTATTGGTGCTGCCCCTATCAGGCATTCTCATACCAGTCGGACTTGGTATTTGTGGCGCCACACTAGAGTATCACAAGCATTACATTGGATATGCGATTGGGATTTTCGTTGTTGGGGCGGCCACGCTGATATCGATACCAGCGGCCACCAACTATGTCGCCGAATCCTTTCCACTCTACGGTACCGAGTGCACGCTCATCATGACCTTTTACCGACTAAGCTGGGGTGTCGCTATACCATTTTTCATCAAGCCCTGGACTGTCCAAGTGGGCATTGGATGGGTGTATGGCATGGCTGGCTTCTTCACGATTGCCATGTGGTTCGCCGTTCTACTGCTAGTATGGAAGGGACCGACGCTGCGGCGGTGGAGCTTGATGAAGGGCTCAGTGTCGCCAGAAGATGGCATGGCATTGTTTGAGATGTAGAGAACCAGTTGTAGACTTGTCTTGACATGACACACTGTCCTCTATAAGCTTTTTGCGGATTTTAGATTGAGAGATCATCACATGGTCCATGCTCTCAGGTTCTCGACGTATGACCCAAATTAGCTCTCTAATCTCAAAATTGTAGAAGAGCCCAAAATCCATACCTGCACTATGATGATTGAAACAGCAGGCAAAGATAAGTATACTGTGTAAGTTTTCTTAGTAGGTTATAGAATACATGTGTATAGTACATACATTTACTAACCTGATGAGGCAGAACGGTGAATAATACTCTCTACTACGGTAAGAGTCAATCAGCGAGTCGCTTCACTATGTATAATACCCGAACCCTACCTCTGGCCGTACTTAGCTACCACCATTTATTCTCACCCGGCGAAGTGAGACAACACTCGGCCATAGACTGA
>JAABUW010001603.1_pt1 | contig 37120 bp, 38 predicted proteins | sample 5560081 | NCBI WGS metagenome assembly JAABUW01 (sample SAMN10711882, study PRJNA513363) | rock metagenome | isolation source: Antarctica rocks | place: Antarctica: Victoria Land, Knobhead sud | reverse complement strand
CCGTCCTGTTCCAGCAATGCAGCCTTGCCGCCGAGCCAGGGGTTCTTGTCGAACAGGATGACCTTGTGGCCGCGCGCTGCCAGGGTGCAGGCAGCGGCCAGGCCGCCCAGGCCGGCGCCGATGACGCCGATGGGCAGCTCGGGGCGGTGATTGATGGCGTTCATGGGGCCTCGACGATGCATGGGTGCGAGTGCCAGGACGGCACCTGCTCCCTCTCCCTCCGGGAGAGGGTCGGGGTGAGGGGGTGGGCACGTGCGGTCGTTGCCGAGGCAGGGCTGTGCGCCGGCGGCACCGGCCGGTCTCCGCTCCGCAGCCAAGACCCCCTCACCCCGGCCCTCTCCCGGAGGAAGAGGGGGCAGAAGCCGCTCATAGGGCCTCCGCTATGGCTGGCTCGTAATGGTCGGACGCCATGGCGGACGGGGCCTGCCAATCCGGGTCCAGGTTCAGGTCCTCCGCCATCAGGCGGGAGGTGATGCGGGCGCTCTCGAAGATCACCGGCAGGCCGCTGCCCGGATGGGTGCCGCCGCCGACGAGATAGACGTTTTGCAGGTCCTCGAAGCGGTTGCGCGGGCGGAAGTGCAGCATCTGGCCCAGGTTGTGCGCCAGGTTGAACGTCGCGCCGCGGTAGATTTGCAGGTCGTGCTCCCAATCCATCGGCGTCAGCACCTTCTCGAAACGGATGCGCTGCTCGATGTCGGGGATGCCGATGCGCTCCAGACGCTTGAGCGCCAGCGCCCGGTAGCGTGCGACCTCCGCCGGACCCCACGCCGTCCCGCCGTCCATGCGGTGGCCCACCGGCACCAGCACATACAGCGTCGAGTGGCCCGGCGGCGCCAAGGCCGGGTCGGTCACGCAGGCGTTCTGCACGTAGAAGCTGGGGTTGACCGGCGCCATGCCGCCCTCGATCTCGGCGATGTTCCGCCGGTAGTCCTCGGCCAGGTAGATCGTGTGGTGCGACAGGTCGGGGATGTCGCCCTCGATCCCCAGGTACATCATAAACGTGCTGCACGAGAACTTCTTGGACGCGATCTTGCGGTCCGACCAGCGGCGGCGGATGGCGTCGGGCACCAGCTTGGTCATCGTCTGCGCGAAGTCGCTGTTGATGACCAGGGCGTCGTAGCGCGCCTCGCCCTGGGCGGTGCGGACGCCGACCGCGCGCCTACCCTCGAACAGCATGTCCTGGATCGGCTCGCCCAGCTTGATCTTGACGCCCAGGCTGCGCGCCACGCGGGCCATCGCCGCCATGACGGCGCCGGTGCCGCCACGAGGGTGATAGACGCCGTACTCGTATTCCATGAATGACAGGATGGTGAACAGGCTCGGGCAGCGGAACGGCGACATGCCGAGATACTTGGACTGGAAGCTGAACGCGAGGCGCACCCGCTCGTCGCGGAAGTAGGTGCCGAGGTCGCTGTCCACGCTGCGGTGCGGGCGGAGCCGCGACAGGCCGCGCACCACCTCCGGGCGCATCAGGTCGCGCATCGAGTTAAAGGCGTTCTCCAGCACCGGGCGGAAGGCGGCAAGCTTCTTGCGGTTGTCGGCCATGAAGCGCGGCAGCGCGGCGGCGTCCTGGGGCGAGAACCGCGCGACCTCGGCGGCCATGCGCGCCATGTCGCCGGTGGCCTGGATGTGGCCTCCAGCCTCGAACATCAGGTGGTATTGCGGGTCGAGGCGGATCAGCTCCACCTCGTCCTCCAGCCGCCGGCCGCAAGCGGCGAAGATGTCGGACAGCACGCGTGGATACAGGAAGAACGTCGGCCCCATGTCGAAGCGGAACGTGCCCACGTCCGTCGCGCCGCTGATCGTGCTCGACCGGCCACCCACGCAATCGCGCGCTTCGTAAACCGTCACGTCAACGCCGGCCTTGGCCAGCAGCATGGCTGATGCCAGCCCGCCAGGGCCGGCGCCGACTATGGCAACGCGGCGGGTCATCGGGACACCGGCCTGGATAGGGGAAATGGGCACGCGAATGGGGTGATGGTGAGACACAACATGCGGCGAAACTTAGCCTCTCTCTCGATGGTCCGATAGATGCGGGCTACAGTTGGGGACATGGACCAATCTGTCACCCTGCCCCATGACGCCGATGTGACCGCTGCGATGGCTGGGGCGCTGGCCCGGGCGCGAACAGCCGGACGTGCCTGGGCCGCCCTGCCGCTGCCGGACCGGCTGCGAGTCGTTGCCCGCGTGCGCCGCCTGGTCGCCCGCGGCGCCGCCGCGCTGGCCGCCACGGTCGCCCGCAACCCCGCCGACACCTTGGTGGCCGAGGTGCTGCCGCTGGCGGAGGCTGCGCGCTTCCTGGTGCGCCATGCCGCGGCCATCCTGGCTCCTGCCCGATTGCGCGGGCGCGCGCCGCTATGGCTGCTGGGCACCCGGGCCGAGCTGCGGCGGGAGCCGTGCGGCGTGGTCCTGGTGCTGGCGCCGGGCAACTACCCGCTGTTCCTGCCCGGCGCGCAGGCGTTGCAGGCGCTTGCCGCCGGCAACGCTGTTTGCGTCAAGCCCGCGCCGGGCTGCGAGGCGCCCATGCAGGCCCTTGCCGCGTTGCTGGCGCAGGCCGGGCTGCCGGACGGTGTCCTGCAATTGCTGGACCCTGATGCCGGGGAGGCCGCGAGCCGTGCCGGCTTCGACCGCATCGTGCTGACGGGATCGGCGGAGACCGGCACCCGTGTGCTGGCGGCGGCGGCGGACCGTCTGACGCCTGCGACGATGGAGCTGTCCGGGTCGGACGCCGTGTTCGTGCTGCCCGGCGCGGACCTGGACCTGGTGGCCCGCTGCCTCGCCTACGGCTTGCGGCTGAATGGCGGGGCCACTTGCATCGCGCCCCGCCGGGTGTTCGTGCCGGACGCGCTGGCGATGGCGCTGGAAGACAAGCTGCTGACCCTGCTGCCCGGCATCCCGGACGCGGCGGTGCCGGACGGGACAGCGGCGCGGCTGGCGGGGTTGGTGCGGCAGGCGGCGGCGGACGGCGCCCGGATCGCTGCCGGTGGCGCCCGCCGGCCGGTCGTGGTCGCGGACGCCCGGCCCGGGATGGCGCTGTTGCAGCAGGATGTGTTCGCCCCCTGGCTGGCGCTGGTGCCGGTGGCGGACCCGGACGCGGCGCTGCTGGCGGCGGAGGCTTGCCCGTTTGCCCTCGGCGTCAGCATCTTCGGTCCGGCTGCGGCGGCGGGGGTCCTGGCCGGGCGGGTGCGCGCCGGGTCGGTGTGCATCAATGACCTGATCGTGCCCACCGCCGACCCGCGCCTGCCGTTCGGCGGACGGAGCCGCAGCGGCTTTGGCAGCACGCGCGGCGAGCTGGGCCTGCTGGAGATGACGGTGCCCAAGGCCGTCAGCATCCGGCGCGGCCGGTTCCGCCCGCACCTGAACCCGGCCACGCCGGACGACGCCGTCCTGTTCGCGCACATGATGGCGCTGCTGCACGGCACCTGGCGGGACCGCTGGGCGGCGCTGCGCGGCCTTGCCGCCGCTGGGCGCCGCTGAACGGTCGGAACGGCGTTCCACGTCCAAGCCTGGACGCAGCAGGTTTCATCTCCCGGCAGCCGGCGGCGCAGCGGTGTTGCTGCTATTTGACGGCTGTGCGTTGCAGCATCGGGGAGGAACTCACTAATCCGCTGCCGCAGCCGGGCTGTCCGGCAATGGAGTTTCTATGTCTGGCGTAGTGATACTGACCCGGCCCGCACGCGGCCGGCTCGACGTGAACCGGATCGTCCTGCTCACCGGTCTGGCGCTGCTAGCCGGATTGATGCTGGCCGTGACCATGCCGGATCGTGCGACCTGGCGTATGCCGGCGCTGGTGCTGGCCGGGGCGGGCATCGGCGTGGTGCTGCTGCGGACGACGTTCGGATTCGCCGGGGCGTTCCGCTCGTTGATCGAGATGCGCGACGCCTCGGGCATTCGTGCCCATGCGGTGATGCTGGCGCTGGCGACGGCGCTGATGATGCCGCTGCTGGCGCTGGGCAGCCTGTGGGGACAGCCGCTGGCCGGCGGCTCGACTGCCGTGGGCGTCGGCTTCGCCGTGGGGGCGCTGCTGTTCGGGGCCGGGATGCAGGTCGGCGGCGGCTGCGCGTCGGGCACGCTGTTCTCGCTCGGCGGCGGCAACGCGCGGCTGATCGGCACCCTGTTCGGCTTCGTCGTGGGGTCGGCCCTTGGCGCGGCGCACATGGGGTTCTGGTGGTCCTTGCCGGCGCTGCCCGCGGTGACGGCGCAGGGCCTGGTCGGCTACGGCCCGGCCATCGCGCTGCAACTGGCGGCGCTCGGTGCGCTGTGGTGGGCCGCACGGCGGTTCAGCCCGGCGGGCAAGCCGGCTGCCCGCGGCCTGCGCGGGCGGCTGGCGGCGGTGCCGGTGCTGGTTTGGGGCGGCGTCGCCCTGGCGGTGCTGAACGCGGTGGTGCTGGTGCTGTCCGGCAAGCCTTGGGGCGAGACCTCGGCGTTCGCGCTATGGGGGTCGAAGTGGGTGACCGCGCTGGGCATTGACGCGCATGGCTGGGCCTATTGGCAGCGCCCGGGGTTCGGCGCGCAGTTGGATCGGCCGGTGCTGCAGGACACGACCTCGGTGATGGACGGCGCTATCCTGCTCGGCGCGGCGCTGGCGGCGGCGGCAGCCGGCGTGTTCCGGCCGAGTTGGGGCGGCAACTGGCGGGCCTGGGCCGGGGCGCTGCTGGGCGGGATCGCCATGGGCTATGGGGCGCGGCTGTCCAACGGCTGCAACATCGGCGCATACTTCAGCGCCATCGCGGCGGGCAACCTGTCGGGCTGGGCCTGGATGGCGCTGGCGCTGGCGGGAAGCTGGATCGGCGTGAGGCTGCGGCCGATGTTCGCGTTGACGCGGGGGGCGTCCGGCCCGGTGTGCTGAGGCGGCAGGCGTAGGCAGGCAGGGCCAGCGGTGGCTGGCCTGGCTGCGAGGACACGACGGAGGCGGACGCATGCTGCGGCGCACGATCATCCAAGGTGTCCTGATCGCCGCGGCGCTTGCGTCGCGGCCCGCCACAGCCCTGGGATAGGATGCGAACGCCTCGCCCTCCGTTGAGCTGCCAGCCGACCATCCTTTGCAGGACTACTTCTATGCGGCATCGCTGATGAAGGCGGGCCGGCCGGATGAGGCGGTCTATTGGTTCTACCGCGGCCAGTTGCGCTACCGCATCTACCTGAGCGCCCATCCCGAGCTGCCCCCTGACGGCGAGCCGGCGATTTCCGCCAGCATGAACTCGATGCTGGGTGAGCCGATCAACCGATATGCGTTCGGGGACATCTCCAAGCTGGCCGCGACGCTGGGCCGGGTCCTGGCCTGGCACGACGCCAACGACGATCCCTTCACGCCGAAAGCGAAGTTTGCCGCCGCGCACAAGCAGCAGCGGGACGGCTTGGCCGAGTTGCGCGCTAAAATCCTGGCCGAGCGCGGCGCCATACACGAACAGCGGCGGAAGAACGGCTTGCCGAACCGGACGCAGCCGGCCCGCTAACCCCTAGCAGCCTCGTCCACTGCATCCCAGCCAAAACGCAGCAGCGGCAGCGCCGACGCCGCCAGGTCCACGATGGCGCCGACCAGCCCGGGGCCGGTCGTAGCCTCCAACGGCAGGTCGCACCGGACGAGGAACGACCGCAGGCGTATCGCGTCCGCCACCGCGCTGCCCTTCAAGTCTTCGAATCCCTTCGGCATCCGCGTCAGCGCATCGGACCCGTCCATCGCCAGGCCGCTTGCGGACAGCTCCGCCTGCATCGCCAGGAACCGGTCCGGATTGACGCGGATGCGCTCACGGATCGAGTCCAGCACTTCCGGCTCCGGACGGTAGAATGCCGCGGCCACGAAGCAGCCTTCCGGCGCAAAGTGGAAATACAGCACCCCGACGCCGCCCTTGCTGCTCCCCTGGGATACCAGACGGTGCCGATCTGGGTCTTGTAAGGGCTTTTGTCGTTGCTGAACCGGGTGTCCCGGTGGATGCGGAAGCTGGACCGCTTGGGGTCGCCCTCCAACGGCAGGCCGCGCCGGGCCAACTCGGCGGAAACATCGGCGATCAGCCCGGCGATGGGCTGCTTGACCGCCATCTCATAGACGGCGCAGTTCGCTTCGAACCAGGGCTTGGCGTTGGTCAGCCCCAGCTCGATCAGGAAGCGGTAGGCGGCCGGGGTGAGGCCCGTGAAAGAGCGGGGCGCCCCGGCCGCCACGGGGGTTAGGCGTCGGCTTGGTGCGGCACGCCCTTCTCGGTCAGCATCGTCTCAAGCTCGCCGGACTGGTACATCTCGGTCACGATGTCGCAGCCGCCGACGAACTCGCCGGCCACATAGAGCTGCGGCACCGTCGGCCAGTTGCTGAACGCCTTGACGCCGTCGCGCAGCTCGGCGTCCTCCAGCACGTTCGCGGTCTGGAACGGGACGCCCATGTGGGTCAATATCTGCACCACCCGGGCGGAGAAGCCGCACTGCGGGAACATGGCGTTGCCCTTCATGTAGAGCATGACGGGGTTGGCGGTGATCTCGCCCTGGATGCGCTCGGTGACGGGGGTGCTCATGGAATTAGGCTCCTATTGCGGGTGGGAGGTCTGCAGGGCCAGGGCGTGCAGCTCCCCGCCCATACGGCCGCGCAGGGCGGCATAGACCATTTGGTGCTGCTGGACGCGGGAGCGTCCGCGGAAGGACTCGCTGACGACCGTGGCGGCGTAGTGGTCGCCGTCCCCGGCCAGGTCCTCGATGACGACCTTGGCGTCGGGCAGGGCGGCCCGGATCAGGGCCTCGATCTCGCTTGCGACCATCGCCATGGGTCAGGACTCCATCCAGGCCGGGAAGAAGCGCTCATGCGCGGTCCGCAGCCGTTCGAGCGATATGGACACGCCGCCGGGCAGTGTCAAACCGTCGCCGCCGGCGGTGCCGAGGCGGGTGGCGGGCACGCCTGCGGCGGCGGCGGTGGCCAGGACGGGGACGGGGTCCGGGACGGCCAGGACATATCGTGACTGGTCCTCCCCGAACCAGAAGGCATGGTCGCCTGCCGCGTCCAGCGTCGCGCCGGTGCGCCCGGCCAGCGCCATTTCCGTGACGGCGACCAGCAGGCCACCGTCGGACACGTCATGGCAGGCGCGGACGGCGCCATCCAGGATCAGGCCGCGCACGAAGTCGCCGTTGCGGCGTTCGGCTTGCAGGTCCACCGGCGGCGGCGGGCCGTCCTCGCGGCCTGCTATCTCGCGCAGCCAAAGCGATTGGCCCAGCCAACCCGCGGCGGTGCCAACCAGGACAAGGTGCAGGCCCGGCTGCAACGCCTGGCCCACGCAGCTTTCCGCACGGTCCAGCACGCCCAGGCCGCCGATGGCGGGGGTGGGCAGGATGCCGCGGCCCTCGGTCTCGTTATACAGGCTGACGTTGCCGCTCACGACCGGGAAGTCCAGCGCCACGCAGGCTGCCGCCATGCCGCGGATGCAGGCGGCGAACTGGCCCATGATCTCGGGCTTCTCGGGGTTGCCGAAGTTCATGTTGTCGGTGATGGCCAGCGGACGCGCGCCCACGGCGGTCAGGTTGCGCCAGGCTTCCGCGACGGCCTGCATCCCGCCGGCCTCGGCGTCGGCGGCGCAGTAGCGAGGGGTGCAGTCGGTGGTCAGCGCCAAGGCGAGGTCGTGGCCCTCTATGCGTATCACGGCGGCGTCGGCGCCGCCGGGGCGCTGGACCGTCTGGCCGCCGATGGTGCTGTCATACTGGTTCCAGACCCAGGCGCGCGAGCACAGGTCCGGGCAGCCGATCAGTGTTTCCAAGGCGGCGGCCAGGCCCACGGGATCGGGCACGCCGCCCAGGGGCGGGTGCTTCGGCGTGTCGGCCGTGGGCCGGTGATACAGCGGCGCCTGTTCCGCCAATGGGTCCAGCGGGATGTCGGCCATCACCGCGCCGCCGTGCCGCACGACGATGTGGCCGGTGTCCGTCAGGTGCCCGATGACGGCGAAGTCCAGCTCCCACTTCTCGAAGATCGCGCGGGCCACGTCCTGCCGGTCCGGGCGCAGGACCATCAGCATGCGTTCCTGGGACTCGGACAGCATCATCTCGTAGGCCGTCATCGCGGCCTCGCGCTGCGGCACCATGTCCAGGTTCAGCTCGATGCCGACGCCGCCCTTGCCGGCCATCTCCACGCTGCTGCTCGTCAGCCCGGCGGCGCCCATGTCCTGGATGCCGATGATGGCGTCGGTCGCCATCAGCTCCAGGCAGGCTTCGATGAGCAGCTTCTCGGTGAAGGGGTCGCCGACCTGCACGGTGGGCCGCTTCTCCTCCGAATCACGGCCGAACTCGGTGCTGGCCATCGTCGCGCCGTGGATGCCGTCGCGCCCGGTCTTGGAGCCGACATACACCACGGGGTTGCCCACCCCGGCGGCGGCGCTCAGGAAGATGCGGTCCGCAGGCGCGATGCCGACCGTCATGGCGTTGACCAGCGGGTTGCCGTTGTAGGCCGGGTGGAAGTTGACCTCGCCGCCCACGGTCGGGACGCCGACGCAGTTGCCGTAGCCGCCGATGCCGCGCACCACGCCGTCCACGATGCGCCGGGTGCGCGGGTCGGACGGCGAGCCGAAGCGCAGCGCGTTCAGGTTGGCGATGGGCCGCGCGCCCATGGTGAACACGTCGCGCAGGATGCCGCCGACGCCGGTTGCCGCGCCCTGGTAGGGTTCGATGAAGCTGGGGTGGTTGTGCGACTCCATCTTGAAGATCGCGGCCAGGCCGTTGCCGATGGCGACGACGCCGGCGTTCTCGCCGGGGCCGTGGATCACCCAGGGGGCGGTGGTCGGCAAGGTCTTGAGCCAGACGCGGCTGCTTTTGTAGCTGCAATGCTCCGACCACATCACGCTGAAGATGCCCAGCTCCGTCAGGCTGGGGGTGCGGCCCATGATGGCCAGCACGCGGCCGTACTCGTCGGCGGACAGGCCGAACTCGCGGGCCAGCGCCTGGTTGACCTCGCGCGGCTTCATGCCGCCAGGGCCTCCGCCATGCCGGCGAACAGCGGCAGGCCGTCGGTGCCGCCCATCAGCGGGTCCACCAGGTCCTCGGGGTGCGGCATCAGGCCCATCACGCGCAGGTTGGGGCTGAGGATGCCGGCGATGCTGCGGGCGGAACCGTTGGCGTTGGCTGCGGGCGTCGCCTCGCCCGCGGGCGTCACGTAGCGCAGCAGCACCAGGCCATCGCCCTCAAGCTGGTCCAGCGTCGCGTCGTCGGCAAAGTAGTTGCCGTCGCCATGCGCCATCGGCGCGCGGAACACCTGGCCGGGCGCGTAGTGCCGGGTCCAGGCCGTGTCCGCCCGCTCCACCCGCAGGTGGCAGTCCTGCGACAGGAAGCGCAGCCCGGCGTTCCGCAACAGCGCGCCCGGCAGCAGCCCGGCCTCCGTCAGCACCTGGAAGCCGTTGCATACGCCCAGCACATGACCGCCCCGCCCGGCGAAGTCCCGCACGGCGCCCATCACGGGCGACCGAGCCGCCATGGCGCCGCAGCGCAGGTAGTCGCCATGACTGAACCCGCCGGGCAGCACCACCAGGTCCAGCCCGTGCAGGTCGGTGTCGCCGTGCCACACCATGCGCGGACGCAGCCCGGTGGCGCGGTGCAGCGCAATGGCCATGTCGCGCTCCCGGTTGGTGCCCGGGAACACGACGATGCCTGCCTTCATGGAATCGTCCTCGTCCGGGGGCGGCCTAGCGGCAGGCGAACGCCTCGCGCAACGCGTCGGCCACGACGCCGGACGCCTGGCGGGTGCCGGCCTCGGGGTGCTGCCTGATCCAGGCCACCACGGTGTCGCGCTGGCGCAGGCCCGTCACCTGCTCCGGCACGCAGACATAGGCCGGCAGGGCGCCGCCGCGGCTGCCGTCCTGCGGGCGCAGCTCCTGGTACAGGCTCATGGCGTCGCTCACGCCCTCGATGTAGGCGGTGCAGCTATTGGCCATCTTGGCGTCCTTGCTGGTGCAGAGCTGCGCCAGCTTGCTGCCGTTGACGGCGGAGAAGCGGGCGGCCTCGGCATGGCCGGCCAGGGCGAGCAGGGCGGCAGAAGCGAGCAACAGGACTCTCATGGCGTGATCTCCACGGTGAAGCGTTCAATGACGGTGTTGGCCAGCAGGCGGCGGGCCATCGCCTCCGCCTCCAACCGCGCAGCGTCCAGATTGGTTTCGTTCAGGTCCAGCTCGATGACCTTTCCGGCCCTGACCTCGCCGACCCCGGCAAAGCCCAGCGAGTGCAGCGCGTGGCCGATGGCTTTCCCCTGCGGGTCCAGCACGCCGTCCTTGAGCATGACGGTGATGACGGCCTTCATGGGTGCCGCAGACCCATGCCAGCAGCGCCAATGCCCGGTCCGTCATCGTTGCGGGGAGCGCAGCGACGTGGCGGCCCAGGGGCCGCGAGCGCAACGGCCTGTCCCGGCGGTCCCTGGACTGCCGCGCCGCAAGCGGCTCGCAATGGCGGGGCAGGCGGGGCCACCGCCCTCACTGCATCGCCTCCGGCCCCTTCATGTCGTTGTTGCCGGCCTCCGGCAGGATGCCCAGGCGGCGGGCGACCTCCTGGTATGCCTCCTCCACCTTGCCCATGTCGCGGCGGAAGCGGTCCTTGTCCATCTTCTCGTTGGTCTTGCTGTCCCACAGCCGGCAGTTGTCCGGGCTGATCTCGTCGGCGAGCACGATCCGCATGTCGTCGTCCTCCCACAGCCGGCCGAACTCCAGCTTGAAGTCCACCAGCGTGATGCCGACGCCCAGGAACAGGCCGGACAGGAAGTCGTTGACCCGCAATGTCAGGCTGACGATGTCGTCCATGTCCTGCGTGCTGGCCCAGCCGAAGGCGGTGATGTGCTCCTCGGCCACCATCGGGTCGTTCAGGCCGTCGTTCTTGTAGTAGTACTCGATGATGCTGCGCGGCAGCCGCGTGCCTTCGGGGATGCCCAGCCGCACCGATAGGCTGCCGGCGGCGACGTTGCGGACGACGACCTCCAGCGGGATGATCTCCACTTCGCGTATCAACTGCTCGCGCATGTTCAGGCGGCGGACGAAGTGGGTGGGAACGCCGATGTCCGATAGGCGCATCATCAGGTACTCGCTGATGCGGTTGTTCAGCACGCCCTTGCCGGTGATGATGCCCTTCTTGGTGCCGTTGCCGGCGGTGGCGTCGTCCTTGAAATATTGCACAAGCGTGCCGGGTTCCGGACCCTCGAACAGCACCTTGGCCTTGCCTTCGTAGAGTTGTCGGCGGCGTGCCATCGGGAGGGACTCCTCATCCTTGCGCCGCCCGGAACGGGAAGCGCGCGGCGGATATAGCAGGCGGGGCACCATGCCGCCACGCCTGCCGGCGGGAACGCAGGATCAACCTGCAAGCGTCACCAACCTGCAAGCGTCAGGGCGCCGGCAGCGGCACCGGCTGGAACGCCGCCCGGTCCGGCGCCCCGGCGGCGAACAGCCATACCGGCGCACCGTGCCGCGGCAGCGCGACGAGCGAGGAGCATACCGTGCCGAAGCCGCCCTGCGCCGGCACATTGATCGCAGCCTGCCCCCCCGTGCCGTCGGACAGTAGCGCGATCCAGGAGGCCCAGTCCCCGCGCGCCGGGTCGGGTGCGGGCGCGGCGCGGAACCGCGGCAGGTGCGCCATGCCGCGGACGCTGGCGGGATCGCCGGGATCGTGGGCGGTGACGATATGGACGCCCGGCGCCAGCGTCCGGGCGTCGGGGGCGCCCGACCCCAGCCCGCGCACGAACCAGGCCGAGGCCCGGTCCGCCACCACCATGTTGAACTCCCGGTAGGCTCCGGCATCCAGCGTACGCAACGCCGCGGCGGCGCCTGCGGCGGTGTCGTGCCCCGCCGCCAGCAACGGTAGGTCGCCGCGGCTGCGCTTGCCCGGCGCCGGGCCGAGGCTGCCGGGCCGGTTCAGCACCGCCGCCACGACCCCGCCGCGCATCGCCATCCAGGTGCCGCCGCCCAGCCGGTCCCGCCCGGCTACCACGCCGGGCCGGTCCGGCCAGTATGCGGCCGGGAGGTCCCAGGCGCGGTCCATCCGCTCGTCGCGGTTGGCGGCAAGCAGGAGCGGCCAGGCATGGCCCGGCCGCAGGCTCAGGACGACGGTGCACACGGCGGCAAATCAGCCGCCGCGCGCCGCCATGTCAATACAGTCGGCTAGTGGCGGCCGTAGCCTCCGCCATAATCCCGGCCATAGCCCTCGCGGGCCTGGCGGAACCGGCGCCACTCCTCGTGCCGACGGAACCGCTCATATGCCTCGCGGCGGCGAAACCGCTCATGTGCCTCGCGGCGGAACTCGCGGTGGCGGAACTCGCGGTGGCGGAAACCTTCGTAGTACTGCACCGGCTGCGCCAGGGCGCCGCCGTCCAGCACCGGCGCGGCCACCGCCGCGCCGGGGCGGGCCAGGGCTGCCGAGGGGGCCGCGTGCGCGCCGGACGCCGCAGCGGCGGCACCGGCCAGGACTGTCGCCATCATCAGGAACTTGTGCATGTCACGGACCTCCTTTTGATCCATGCCGATGATTACGCGGCGATCCCGGCTTAATCAGGCCGCTGCGGTGTCGGAATCTTGGCGGCCGAACACGCGCTCGAAGACGTGATCCACATGGGCCAGGTGCATGTCCGAGGTCATGGCGCGGTCCAGCTCCGCCGGGGGGACGCGGCCCGCAACCGCCGGGTCGGCGTCCAGCGCCTGCCGGAACGTGCGGGCGCCGGGGCGGCCCAGGCCGGTCCAGGTTTCCATCGCGCTGCGCTGCACGATGGCATAGGCGTCCTCCCGCAGGATGCCGGCGCGGGTCAGGGCCAGCAGCACCTCGCCGCTGTGGACGACGCCGCCCAGCGCCTCCAGGTTGGCAGCCATCTGCGCGGGATAGATCGTCAGCCGCTCCATCATGCCGGCCAGGCGCACGAGGGCGAAGTCCAGCGTCACCGTCGCGTCGGGGCCGATGGCGCGCTCGACGCTGGAGTGGCTGATGTCGCGCTCGTGCCACAGCGCGACGTTCTCCAGCGCCGGGGTTACGGCGGCGCGGACGATGCGGGCCAGGCCGGTCAGGTTCTCGGAAAGCACCGGGTTGCGCTTGTGCGGCATGGCGCTGCTGCCCTTCTGGCCCGGATGGAAGAACTCCTCGGCCTCCCGGACCTCGCTGCGCTGCAAGTGCCGCACCTCGGTGGCCAGGCGCTCCACGGCACAGGCGATGACGCCCAGCGTGCAGAAGAACGCGGCGTGGCGGTCCCGGGGGATGACCTGGGTGGACACCGCCTCAGCCTGCAAGCCCAGCTTGGACGCGACGTAGTCCTCCACCCGCGGGTCCACGTGGGCATAGGTGCCGACGGCGCCGCTGATGGCGCAGATCGCGACCTCCGCCCGTGCCTGCACCAGCCGCGCCCGGTTGCGCGCGAACTCGGCGTAGTGCCCGGCCAGCTTCAGGCCGAAGCTGGTCGGCTCCGCATGGATGCCGTGGCTGCGCCCGATGGTGGGGGTGTACTTGTGCTCCACCGCCCGGCGGCGCAGCGCGGCCAGCACCAGGTCCAGGTCGGCCAGCAGCAGGTCGGCGGCCTGCGTCAGTTGCACGGACAGGCAGGTGTCCAGCACGTCGCTGCTGGTCAGGCCCTGGTGGACGAAGCGGCTGTCTGTCCCGACGCCCTCCGCCAGCCAGGTCAGGAAGGCGATGACATCGTGCCGGGTCTCGGCCTCAATGGCGTCAATGCGGTCCAGGTCGGCTTGGGTGATGCCGGCGACCTTGGCGCCGCCGCGCTCGCGTATGGTGCGGGCGGCGTCGGCAGGGATGGCGCCGATGGCGGCCATGCCCTCGCAGGCCAGCGCCTCGATCTCGAACCAGATGCGATAGCGGTTCTCGGGCGCCCAGATGGCGGTCATGGCGGGGCGGGCGTAACGCGGAACCATCGGCGGCCTCATGTCTTCTTGCTGCCTGCGGCGTAGGCCTGGCCCCCGGCGCTGACAAGCATTAGGATGCCGCCCCTGGAACACTTCCTCCCCGAACTCATCGCCCTCGGCCAGGTGCTGGTCATTGACCTTGTGCTGGCCGGGGACAACGCCGTGGTGGTCGGCATGGCCGTCGCGGGCCTACCGGAGGCGCAGCGGTCCCGCGCCATCCTGTATGGCATCAGCATCGCCACCGTCATGCGGATCGGCTTCGCGCTGGTCACGGTGCAGTTGCTGGCCATCGTCGGGCTGCTGTTCGCCGGCGGCCTGCTGCTGCTGTGGGTATGCTGGCGCATGTACCGGGACCTGCAGCGCGAAGCCGCCGCCCGGCACGGCCCGGCCGCCGCAGCGCCCGTCAAGACCATGCGCCAGGCCATGATCCAGATCGTGCTGGCGGACCTGTCCATGAGCCTGGACAACGTGCTGGCCGTCGCCGGGGCGTCGCTGGAGCATCCTTGGGTGCTGGTGGTGGGCCTGGCGATCTCCGTCGTGCTGATGGGCGTCGCGGCCCGCATGATCGCGGGACTGCTGGAACGCTACCGCTGGATCGCCTGGGCCGGGCTGCTGGTCGTGCTGTATGTCGCGCTCAAGTTGATGTGGGACGGCGGGCAGGACATCATGGAGCACATGGCTTAGGACGACATGGTGTAGGGCGACATGGCGTAGGGCGCTACAGCATCCCTTCCCGCCGGAAGCTGAACCAGCGGCCATTGCCGACGATGACGTGGTCGTGCAGCGTGACCGACAGGGCGCTTGCGGCCTGGCCGATCAGCCGGGTCATCTCCACGTCCTCCCGCGACGGGCTGGGGTCGCCGCTGGGATGGTTGTGGACCAGGATCAGCGCAGTGGCGTGCAGCTCCAGCGCGCGCTTCACGACCTCGCGCGGATAGACCGGGGTGTGGTTCACGGTGCCGCGGGCCTGCGCCTCGTCGGCCAGCAGGCGGTTGCGGTTGTCCAGGAACAGAATGCGGAACTGCTCCACGCGCTCGCGTCCGATGGCAGCTTGTAGGTACTCCATCAGCCGGTCCCAGTTGTTCAGCACCGGGAGGTTCAGCACCTCGCTCCGCACCAACCGCAGGGCGGCGGCCTGTATGGTCTTCAGCGCCGCCAGCCCGGCGTCGCCCAGGCCCTCGATGCCCCGCAGGTCCGGCAACGGGGCGGAGACGGCGTTGGCGAAGCTGCCGAAGCGGGTCAGCAGCGCGCGGGCGATGGGCTTGGTGTCGCGCCGGGGCAGGGCGAGGAACAGCACCATTCCCAGCAACTCATGGTCCGCCACGCTGTCCGGCCCGGCTTGCAGCAGGCCGGCGCGCATCCGGGCGCGGTGGCCCTCCGCGCTCATGGGAGTGCCGGGTACAAAGTCGGGCTGGGGCGGGACGGGCTGCGCCGGCATGGCCACGGGCAGGACGGGCCGGGGTCGTGCCTGCAGCGGCGTCGTGGGCCGCGCCGTGGTTGGCGGCAGGGCGGCCGGCATCGCGGTGGTTGGCATCGAGGCAGCCAACGGCAGGACAGCCGGCAGCGGGGCGGACGGGATGGAAACCGGCGGCTGCACGGACCGGGCCAGGGTTTCAAGCTGCCGCAGCAGGTCGTCCTGTCCGCGTGCTATCAGGCAGGCGCCGGGTCGGGCACCAGCCAGCGGTTCAGTGCGTCCCGCCAGCCCTGCGTCAGCGGCACGGCCTTGCGCGTGGCGCGGTCCATGACGACCAGCACGGTCGTTGCCCGCGCGCACAGGCCGCCGCCCGACACCAGGCGCTGGCGAAGCTGGAACGACTTGGTGCCCAGCCGCGCCACCTCCGTCTCGATCACCACCTCGCCGGGCCAGGCCATCTCGCGCAGGAAGTCCAGTTCCAGGCGCACGATCACCAGCGCCTCGCCGCCGCTCTCGACCGGCAGGCCGGACGCCACGGCCAGCTCGGACCGGCCCTGCTCCAGCATGACGGCGAACACGGCGTTGTTCACATGGCCCAGCCGGTCCGTGTCGTTGAACCGCAGGCGGTGCGTGGTGGCGAAGGTGTCGCCGGTCATGCCGCCGCCCTTGCAAGCGCCATCACGCGCCGTAGGGCGGTTTGTGCAGTCCGGCGGGGGATAGGGTGAACACCTCGCAGCCCTTGTCCGTCACGCCAACCATGTGCTCGAACTGGGCGGACAGGCTGCGGTCGCGCGTCACGGCGGTCCAGCCGTCGTCCAGCACCTTCACCTCCGGGCGCCCGGCGTTCACCATCGGCTCGACGGTGAAGAACATGCCCGGACGCATCACCGGACCCTCTCCGGGGCGCCCGAAGTGCAGGATGTTCGGCGCCTCATGGAAGCGCCGGCCGATGCCGTGGCCGCAAAAGTCGCGCACGACGCTGAACCGGTTGGCCTCCACGAAGGACTGTATGGCGTGGCCCAGGTCGCCCAGGGTGGCGCCGGGGCGCACGGCGGCTACGCCGCGCATCAACGCCTCATAGGTCACGTCCATCAGCTTGGCTGCCTTGGTGCTGGGCTGCCCGGCTGCGTACATCCGGCTGCTGTCGCCGTGCCAGCCGTCCAGGATGGCGGTCACGTCTATGTTCAGCACGTCGCCCTCGACCAGCCGGCGGTCGCCAGGGATGCCGTGGCAGACGACGTGGTTGATGCTGGTGCAACTGCTGTGCTGGTAGCCGCGGTAGCCCAGGGTGGCCGGGACCGCACCGCGGGCGACCATGAAATCATGGCACGCCTGGTCCAGTTCCGCCGTGGTGACGCCGGGGCGGACGTGGGCGGCTATCATGTCCAGCGTTTCCGCCGCCAACTGCCCGGCGGCGCGCATCCCGGCGAAATCCTCCGGCGCATGGATGGTGATGCGTCTTGAGTCGGCTCCGCCGTCCATGCGTCCCAGGTTCCTGTTGCTGCCGGGCGCTGCGTCCGGCCCCGCCCTAAAATGCGGCGCAGGCCCGCGGCGCGCAAGGGGAACCAACGCTTGCTTCTCCCTCTCCCGGAGGAGGGAGAAGCGGGCGCGTCAGCCCGGGTAGCGGCCGGTTGGCGACGCCGCATGGCTGGGCCGAACGACCCGGGGAGCGTCGTGCCCGCGGGCCGGCGCCGGCCGCGCCCGTGGCGGCGCGGGCGGGGCGGCCATGATCGGGCGGACGCGGAGGCGTTCGGCCCGCGGGTCCGCCCGGTCACGCGCGGCATAGCGGCTGCGTGCGTCCAAACGGTCACGCGGGTCAACTCGGTCGCGGAAGTCGGGGCGGTCGCGGAGACCGGCGCGCCCAACCATGCGGCGCACCGCCGGTTCCCGGGCGGCAGCCTGCGTCGGCGGCTCGCGCCAAGCAGGCTCCGCGGCGCGCAGCCGCATGGGCTGCGGCTCGCCTTGCGCGTAGGCAGCCTGCGTCCCATAGGTGCGCGGCAACGGCGGCGGCGCCAGGAACGGCATGCCATAGCCGGCCTGGTAGCGCGAACCCAGCGCATCGGAATACGGCGCTGAGTATAGCGGCGGCTGGTAGGCCGGCGCCGCCTGGGCCGAGGCGATGATGGACGGCATCCGGAAGTCCGGCGCCGGGTCCCGCCGCGCCAGGACCACCGGCGCACCCATCCGGTCGAACCCGGCGTCCAGCAGCGCCGTCATGTTCTGATCCCGCTCCCCGTTGCTGGCCGCGCCCAGCACGACGCCGATCAGCCGCGTGTCGCCATGTACCGCGGAGGTGACCAAGTTGTGGCCGGAGTCGCGTATCCAGCCGGTCTTGAGGCCATCCGCGCCGGGGTAGGTTTGCAGCATGTTCTGGTGGTTCAGGATCATGCGCCCGCGGAACACAAAGAACGGCACGCTGAAATAGCGGTAATAGGCCGGGTGGTCCTGGACCAGGTGACGCGCCAGCACCGCCATGTCCCGCGCCGTCGTGACCTGGTCGAGGTCCGGCAGGCCCGATGCGTTGCGGAACGTCGTGCGCGTCATGCCCAGCGCGCGGGCGCGCAGCGTCATCATCTGCGCGAACCGCTCCTCGTCGCCGCCCAGCATCTCGCCCAGCGCTGCGGCGGCGTCGTTGGCCGACTTGGTGACCAATCCGAGGATCGCCTGCTCCACCGTGATCGCGTTGCCCGGCACGAGGCCCAGCTTGGTCGGCGGCATGGATGCCGCCCAGGCCGACACCGGCACTTGCTGGTCTAGCGACACGCGGCGGTCGCGCAGCGCCTCGAACAGCATGTACAGCGTCATCATCTTGGTCAGGCTGGCGGGATACCGCGGCTCGTCCGCACTGGTGGCGGACAGGATGCTGCCGGTGCCGGAGTCCATGACGACCGAGGCATAGCGGTCCGATCCGACCTGCGCCGACGCAGGAGCAGGCGGCAGCAAGAGCAGGAGCGCCGCCGAGAGGGCCGACAACCACCGAAGCCGCGACGTGAACCTGGGCATCCCGACGCGCCTCCATAGTGAGCCGTTCAACTCTACGTGGGCCGACTCCACGCTGTCCAGCAGGAACGGTGCGAGGCGAACGTGCAGCTTCACCAAAATGTTAACCGAGTTTGATGATGCACCATGGGAACTGTTGCCGAACAGCTCACGCAAAATCGCAGTTGTGCATTGCACAATAACACTTGCGTCTGCTCTTGAGTGCGATCATCCGTCTCTTGCCGCAGTGCAGCATCCGCTATGGGCAGGCAGGCCCCGGATGCCGGCCTTCCATCGTTTGGCTTGGCAGCCGGTGCCAGGCTCGGCACGAGGCACATGCGATCAACCGCCGGGGTGGACCCTGGCGCCACCGGGGACACCACCATGAAGACACCACAGGATTTCGTCGCGTTCGGCCAGGGCAACGTAGAGGCGTTCGTGAAGTCGGGCCAGGTCCTGGCCGCCGGGATGCAGGACATGGCCAAGCAGATGACCGCCACCGCGCAGGCGTCCATGGAGGAGGCGATGGCCACCTTCCGCGCGATGTCCGGCATACGCACCTTCCAACAGGCGGTCGAGATGCAGGCGACGCTCGCCCGCACCACGGTCGAGAAGGCGATGTCGCAGACCGGCCACGCCGCCCAGACCTCGATCAAGCTGGCCGAGCAGGCCATTGCGCCCATCGCCGGCCGCATGACGCTGGCGGTTGAGAGCTTCAAGGCCGTCTAGGCCGGACTGCCCGCCCGTTGGGGGGCGGGCCTGGAGCTGGAACGAGGCCCGGGGGCAACCCTCCCGGGCCTTTTTCGTGCGCGCCGCCCCGTCAGATGGCCGGTAGCGGCCCATGACGCTCTTTTCCCGTGGCAAGGTGTGCCGATATGCTGTGACCTGATGGGCGCGGCGCTTGTTGCCCGGCACGGTGCGCCGGGCTGTGCGCCGCACTTGCAGGGTGCGTTGGTTCCAACAGGACGGCGCGGCAAAGGGGCTTAGCCGTCAGGATGTCAAGGCGCGGGATAGCAGGGCAATGAGCGACAACGACAAGCGTGGCGGCAACGGCGACAACCCGAACGTCGGAGTGGTGCTCAAGACCCGCACCAAGACGCGCAAGCCCGCCATGTACAAGGTGCTGATGCTGAACGACGACTACACGCCCATGGAATTCGTCGTCCATGTCCTGGAGCGCTTCTTCCAGAAGACGCGGGAGGAGGCCACGCGCATCATGCTGCACGTCCACCGCCGCGGAGTCGGCGTCTGCGGGGCCTTCACCTACGAGGTCGCAGAGACCAAGGTGACGCAGGTCATGGACCTGGCCCGGCAGAACCAGCACCCCCTGCAATGCACCATCGAGAAAGAGTGAGCCTGCGCCCAACAAACGGCAACCTATCTAAGTTTCTTATAACTGTCTCGGGTATGCTGTCCCGGGCACACTTGGAACGGCTGCCGTTCCGGGGAGCCTGCGACAGTCCTGCCCACCGCGCGAAGGAGCGTCATCATCATGTTGTCACGCAACCTTGAACAGACGCTGCACCGTGCCCTTTCGCTGGCCAGCGAGCGCCGGCACGAATATGCGACCCTGGAGCACCTGCTGCTCGGCCTGGCCGACGACAGCGACGCCGCGACGGTGTTGCGCGCCTGCGGCGTGGACCTCGACAAGCTGCGCCAGGACCTCGGCGAGTTCCTGGACAAGGACCTGTCCGGCCTCGCAACCGACCGGCCCGGCGATCCGAAGCCGACCGCCGGCTTCCAGCGCGTCGTGCAGCGCGCGGCCATCCATGTGCAGAGCAGCGGGCGCGACGAAGTGACGGGCGCCAACGTCCTTGTCGCCCTGTTCAGCGAACGCGAGAGCCATGCGGTCTATTTCCTGCAGTTGCAGGACATGACCCGGCTGGACGCCGTCAACTTCATCAGCCACGGCATCGCCAAGGCCCCGGGCCGCGCGACGCAACGCCCCGTCGCCGGATCGAAGGAGGAGGGACCGAGCGAGAACAACGAGCGGGAGGATAAGCCCGGTGGCCGCAAGGCGCAGGACGCGCTCAGCAACTATTGCGTGAACCTGAACAAGAAGGCTACGAACGGCAAGATTGACCCGCTGATCGGCCGCGACAGCGAGATCGAGCGGACGATCCAGATCCTCTGCCGCCGCACCAAGAACAACCCGCTGTATGTCGGCGACCCCGGCGTGGGCAAGACCGCCATCGCCGAGGGCCTGGCCAAGCGCATCGTCGAGGGCGACGTGCCGGAAGTGCTGCTCAAGAGCACGATCTTCGCGCTGGACATGGGCGCGCTGCTGGCCGGCACGCGTTACCGCGGCGACTTCGAGGAGCGGCTGAAGGCCGTCGTGACGGAGCTGGAGGCGCACGTCGGCAGCATCCTGTTCATTGACGAAATCCATACCGTGATCGGCGCCGGCGCCACGAGCGGCGGGGCGATGGACGCCTCCAACCTGCTCAAGCCCGCGTTGGCGGCCGGTGCGCTGCGCTGCATCGGCAGCACGACCTACAAGGAGTATCGCAACTACTTCGAGAAGGACCGCGCGCTGGTGCGGCGCTTCCAGAAGATAGACGTGAACGAGCCGTCGCAGGAGGACGCGATCAAGATACTCCGCGGCCTCAAGACCAACTACGAGAAGCACCACAAGGTCACGTATTCCGACGAGGCGATCCGCGGCGCAGTGGAGCTGTCGTCGAAGTACATCAACGACCGCAAGCTGCCGGACAAGGCGATTGACGTGATTGACGAGGTCGGCGCCAGCCGGATGCTTGTGTCCGAGGACAAGCGGCGGAAGCTGGTCACGTTGAAGGACGTGGAGGAGATCGTCGCCAAGATCGCCCGCATCCCGCCCAAGAGCGTGAGCGCGGACGACAAGGAGACGCTCCGCAACCTGGAGCGCGACCTGAAGGCGATGGTGTTCGGCCAGGACAAGGCGATTGACGCGCTGAGCGCGGCGATCAAGCTGTCCCGTGCCGGTTTGCGCGAGGCGGAGAAGCCCATCGGCAACTACCTGTTCAGCGGTCCCACCGGCGTCGGCAAGACCGAGGTCGCGCGGCAGTTGGCCAGCACGCTGGGCATCGAGTTGACCCGCTTCGACATGAGCGAATACATGGAGCGGCACAGCATCAGCCGGTTGATAGGCGCTCCGCCGGGCTATGTCGGGTTCGACCAGGGCGGGATGCTGACGGACGCCATAGACCAGCATCCGCATTGCGTGCTGTTGCTGGACGAGATCGAGAAGGCGCACCCGGACCTGTTCAACATCCTGTTGCAGGTGATGGACCACGGCAAGCTGACGGACCACAACGGCAAGGTCGTGGACTTTCGCAACGTCATCCTGATCATGACGACAAACGCGGGCGCCAGCGACATGGCCAAGGAGAGCATCGGCTTCGGCCGGCTGGAGCGCGAGGGCGAGGACACCGAGGCGATCAAGCGGCTGTTCACCCCTGAGTTCCGCAACCGGCTGGATGCGGTCATCACCTTCGCCGCGCTGACGCAGGAGATCGTGGGCCGCGTGGTCGAGAAGTTCGTCATGCAGCTTGAGGCGCAGTTGGCGGACCGCAACGTGACCATTGAGCTGTCGTCGGCGGCTAAGGAGTGGCTGGCGGAGCGCGGCTACGACCGGCTGTATGGCGCGCGTCCGCTGGGCCGCGTGATCCAGGAGTGGATCAAGAAGCCGCTGGCGGAAGAGCTGCTGTTCGGCAAGCTGGTCCGCGGCGGATCGGTCAAGGTGGCGCTGAAGGACGGCAAACTGGAGTTCGAGTACACCGAAGCGCCGCCGCCGCCCGAGATGGCCAAGCCGGAAGGCGAGGGCGACGAGGGCGGGTCGGAGCGGGAGCCGGAAACGGCGGAGTAGGGCGGTATCAGGGGCCGGGCAGCGATGCCCGGCCCTTTTTCTTTGAGGGCAAGGCTCTTTTGAGGGTTAGTGGTATGAAGGCAACATGGAACGGCCAAGTCGTGGCCGAAAGCGACGACATCGTGACGGTCGAGGGCAACGCCTATTTCCCGGTCAGCAGCCTGCGCCCGGAGTTCGTGCAGCCCAGCAGCCACACCAGCGTCTGCGGCTGGAAGGGTACGGCCAATTACTACACGCTCAACGTCGGCGGCACCGCCAACAAGGACGCGGTCTGGTACTACCCGGAGCCGAAGCAGGCCGCAGCCAATATCGCCGGGCGCGTCGCGTTTTGGAAGGGCGTGTCCGTCACGCCTTGAGGGCTTGCCGGGCTGCCTCCATGGCAGCGATGCGGTCGGGTGAGGGAGCAGGGCGGTCCAGGTCCAGCCCCTCCATCGTCGTCAGCAGGATGGACTGGACCAGGGTGCGGGCGATGGTCTTGCTGTCGGCTGGGATGATATACCAGGGCGCGGCGGTAGTCGCGGTGGCGGCAAAGGCGGCTTCGTAGGCGGCCCGGTGCTCGGCCCAGCGGTCGCGGGCCGCCAAGTCGGAGGGATCGAACTTCCACTCTTTCGCCGGATCGTCCAGCCGGGCCAGCAGGCGCTTGCGTTGCTCGGCGCGGGAGACGTTCAGGAACACCTTCGCTACGGCCGTGCCCTGCTGGCCCAGATAAGCCTCGAAGGCGGCGATGGCGCCCAGGCGCTGGCTCCAGATGCCCGGCCCGACCAGGCTCGTTGGCAGTCCCAGGCGCGGCAGCAGCAACGGTTCGGCGCGCGGTGCGACCACGTCCTCGTAATGGCTGCGGTTGAACACGCCGACATGCCCGCGCGGCGGCAGGGCGGCATGGATGCGCCACAGGAAGTCGTGCGACACCTCCAGGCTGCTGGGCGCGGCGAACGACGCGATCCGCAGCCCCTGCGGGTTCAGCCCGGCGGCCAGGCGCTTGATCGCGCCGTCCTTGCCGGCGGCGTCCATGCCTTGCAGCACCAGCAGCACCGACCAGGTCCGGCTGGCATACAGCCGCTCGTGCAGCGCCTCCATCCGGATGGCGTTGGCCTCCAGCAAGGCTTCCGCCTCCGGCTTGCTCAGGCCCAGCTTGCCCGCCGGGTCCCAGTCGTCCAGCCGCACCGCCATGCCCGGCGTGACGCGGCACTGCGCCGCAAGGGCCGCCGGGTCGGGCGTCATGCGCGGCGTTTGATGAAGGGTGGGCCGGCGGCCTGGCAGGTCGGCATCATCTCCAGCCGGTTGATGTTCATGTGCGCGGGCAGGGCGATCACCCAGGCCACGGCCTCTGCAATGTCCTCCGGGGTCAGCGGGACCGTCCCGGCATAGACGGCCGCGGCCTTGTCCGCGTCGCCGCCCATCCGAACGGCACTGAACTCGCTGCCGCCGACCAGCCCCGGCTCGATGCTGGTCACGCGGACGCCGGTGCCGATCAGGTCGGATTTCAGGTTGCTGGTGAAGTGGGCGACGAACGCCTTGCTGGCGCCGTACACGTTGCCGCCGGGATAGGGATAGGTGCCGGCGACGCTGCCCAGGTTGACGACGTGGCCGCTGTCCCGGCCGACCATGCCGGGCAGCAGGGCATGGGTCATGCGGACCAGGCCGCTGACGTTGGTGGCGATCATGGTGTCCCAATCCGCCACGCTGGCTCCCTGCGCCGTCGCAGTGCCCAGGGCCAGGCCGGCGTTGTTCACCAGCACGTCCACGTCCTGCCACCCGTCCGGCAGGCTGCCCGGCAGCGCCGCCACGGCGGCCCCGTCCGTCACGTCGAGCGGGAACGGCAGCACGGCGTTCCCAAGCTCGTCATGCAGCGCCTGCAGCCGCTCGGCCCGGCGGCCGGTGGCGATCACGCGATGGCCGTCGCGCACGGCGCGGCGGGTGATGGCGTCGCCGAACCCGGCGGTGGCGCCGGTGACGAGCAGGGTCAGGCTCATGGTGCGTCCTTGCTGGTGCCGGCCAGTGTAGGCGCGTCGCCCGGCAGGCGGAAGCGGACGGAAACGGGGCAGTGGTCGGACAGTCGCGCCTTGGCCTCCGCATCCATCTCCCGGTAAACCAGCACGCGCAAGGTGCCGGGCAGCATCCAGCCGCGGGCTGCGCCGCCAGCCAGGATATGGTCAATGAACGCGCCGCCGCCCCAGCACGGGCTGCCGTGTCCTTCCGTCGCCCGCAGCAGCGGCGCGGTGGCGTTCAGGGCATCCAGCAATTCGTCGCGCTTGTCCATAGCGGCGGTTCAGGTCGCCCAGCAGGACGAAGGGCACGCCCTCCTCCCGGCGCTGCGCGATCCAGCCTTGCAGCGCGGGAACCTGCTGGCGCAGTGCTTCGCAGGTGCGGCCCGGGCTGTTCAGGCGGGCCTCGTTGCAGCCGGACTTGAGGTGGACGGTCAGCAGGCGCAGCCGGCCGCCGGGCCAGTCAAGGGTGATGTCGGCGCCGCTGCGCAGGCGGCTGCGGCCGGGTTCAGCAACGTCCAGGGCGGTCAGGTCCGGGTTCTGCCGCACCCGCAGGCCGTGGCGCACGGCAAAGCCGACGCGCTGCGTCACCCCGTCCCCGGTGATGTGGATACTGTAGCGGTCGGGTGGGAACACGCGGGCAGCGACTGCCGGGCCGTCCACCTCCTGGAAGGCAACGATGTCGGCGTCCAGCAGCGTGGCATAGCGGCGCAGTGACTCCACGTCCTCCGCACGCTTGGGCGACACGTCTCCGGGCAGCCCCGGGTCGCCTGCGGGCCGTTCGGTCAGCCATTCCAGGTTCCACGTCGCAACCTTCAGGTCCGCCCCCAGGGCAGGACCGGTCAGCAGCAGCAGGAACAGGAGCGCGCGGGTCATAGCAGCACCGGGTCGGGGACCGCCGCACCTTCGGCTGCGTTGGCGCCCACGTCCAGCGGGGCGGCGCCGCAGGCCATCAGGTGTTCGGCGACGGCATCATACAGCGCCGGGTCGCGCGTGCGGTCCCGGGCGTGCCCGCGCGGCACCCAGATGACGGTGCCGTGCCGCGCCCGCGTCAGCAGCACGCGGTAGGCGTTGATCCGGTTGCTGCGCGCCTCAGCCGTGCGCGCCAGGGTCCAGGCGCTGCCGCGGAAGCCGCGGGCCTGCCAGGTGCCGTTGATCCGGACCAGGTCAGCGTCCCAGCACAGGCCGGCCCGGCCCAGCTCCACGGTATTATGTAGCACCCGCCACCACAGCTAAGTAGAAGCAGCCCGGTCCCGGCGGTAGAATCCCGCCATGGAAAACGACAACGTAGTGAATGGCCTGTTGCGCCGCCGCCAGGAAATTGCGGACGACTTGGACGTGGTGCAAGGCCGGGTGCGCCAGCTCGTCATTGAGTTGGACGCCCTGGACGTGACCATCCGCCTGTTCCGCCCGGATGCAGAGATAGGCGTGGTGAGGGTGAAGCCGATCCCACGCCGTCACGCTGCGCTGCGGGGCGAGTCCACGCGGATGATGCTGGGGGCCTTGCGGGAGGCCAGGGAGCCGCTGACCACGCGCGGGATCGTCCGTAAGGTGATGGAGGCGCGGGGCATGAACACGGCGGACAAGGCGATGGTCGAGACGATGAACGTCCGCATGGCGTCCAGCCTTCGCAAGCTGCTGCATCGGGGCAAGGTAGCGGTGGCGGACGGGGCGCCAGGGGCGCGGCGATGGAAGCTGGCAGGGTAGCGGGCCACCTACTCTCGAACGAAGGGCAAAGGCAGTTGCCTTGCTGCTGGACGGTGTTCAACCACCTTTTCTACAACATGGTCTGTCTTCAGGCCATCAGGCGTGCGTCTCTGTGTAACCCTTACATGACAAATCAGAATGTCCCCCTTTGTAAATGATATCTGACTTACATCCACCTTGCGTAGAAACTCAGCATCACTGATAGACACACTTATTTGTGTGTTGCCATCAGAAAGACGCCACTTGTTGTCATCCTTAAACGCAAGCGCAACTATAGAGAACGCAGAACGTCGTACGTCATCTATAAGAACTTCATCCGGGAGGGCTGGCTTGGCGAAAGATACGGCATCTTCCTTGGTCACAGTCTCGACCGCAACGCCATCTTTTTTGACGGAAAAGCTAGTGATGCCAGGGTGCTTGAGAGGTTCCTCGATCAACTTCTGCGCGGCTATCCGAACAGCAACGTCCTGATACAGCCGCAACAACTCCAGCGGCACCTCGACGCTCTCACTTTCTAACGTAAGCCGCATTTTGTTGCCACGCAGTTTTTCCACGGCGGTTGGACTTTTGCCGCTGAATCTCTTGATAAGCCAGAGCAGAGATGGGACGCCAGTTATGCCCAGCACCCAATTTAGAAGATTTGTAGCACCAGATGCTTCAGGAGATGCAAAGAAGTGCAAAACTTGAGTTGACCAATTCTGCACGAACTCAAAACTTATTTCAAAACGGCCTTGTTTAGTCGCTTTCACTTGCAATTTTATCTGAGCGGCATCGCCGTTCAAATTCTGATTCGCGGCATCCAACAACTGTCCAAGTGCCATAAGCGCCGGGGCCAGGTCACGTACATCCATGGCTCCGTCGTCAAGGGCGGGACCGCTGTAGGCTATGGTGAAGGCTTCCTTGCTCACATCCCTAATCCAGCACCAGAACGAACGGTGAATCATTAATCTAGCGACTACACCGCCCGTTGCCAATACCCGCAGAAGTCCACGCTTGGCCGCGCCTTCAACGCCAGCCCGACCACGCCATGCACCTGCGTCCCGTTGGCGTCCCGGCGGTGGCCCTCGCGCCATGCGCTTTCTTGCGCGTATCGGGCCAGATACACGCCCGCGATGTGGTGGTGGTGCCCAACCTCACCCCGGCGCAGACGGGAGAAGAAGCTCTCTGCCCCGTTCGTGCAGGCGTCATCCATGCTGTAGGCGACCTGATGGTTGATGCGCTTCACCGCGTAGCGGGCGTGCAGGTCGTTCCAGGAGTTGGCATCGTCGGCGTGGACCTCAGTGCCCGCGGTGACGTGGCGTTGGATGTAGGCGACGCCCTCAGCCTCAGACTTGAACGCGGCGGGCATCACCATGCCGTCCCGCTCCCGGATGACAACGACGCACTGACGCTTGCCGGTCTGGTTCTTGGCCAGCCGGCGATCCCGGCGGTTCTGCTTGTGGTTGGCGGGCTTCACGTAGCCGCCGAAATAGGCTCCGTCCACTTCGACAACCTTACCCTCGCCGCCCAGCTTGTAGCCCTTGACCTCGGTGGCCATCGCTTCCCGCAGCTTGTGGGACAGCACCCAGGCCGTCTTGTACTGCACGCCCAGGTCACGCGAGAGGGCCAGAGCGGACTTGCCCTTGACCTCGTTGCAGAAGATCACGACCGCGGCCAGGTAGGTTTGCAGGGGCAGCTTGTGGAAGGCGAACAGAGTGCCCGACGTGAGGCTGAAATCCTTGCGGCACGCCTGGCAGCGGAACCGGAGCGCACCGGACGGGCGGCGGGCCTCATAGACGATGGTGCAGCCGCAGTGGGGGCACACGGGCTTGCCGGCGGTGTCCGCCCAGCGGATGCCAGCGAACATGGCTTCCGCCTCGTGGTCGCTCAGGCGCAGCACCTTGGCCAGTGACAGGCTGCGGGTCTTGGCAGAGAGAAGGAAGTGGCTGGCCATGTCGCGGGTCACTCAACGATGTTCGTTAAGGTGAACCATAAGTGGTGATAGTGGGTCAGGTAAACGATAATCGTCACCCTTGACGTATTATGTTGTGTGCCGTATCAGCGCGGCATGTTGTCCCCGGAACAGTGCCGCGCCGCCCGCGCTTGGCTCAACTGGAGCCAAGACGATCTTGCCAAACGGGCAAGCGTCGGCCTGAGCACAGTCAGGTCATTCGAGAGGGGCGAACGGACGCCCATCAAGAACAACCTGGATGCGCTCAGGGCCGCGTTAGAGGAGGGCGGGGTCAGTCCGGTTCATGCAGGTGACGGCAGGCCGTCAGGCATCACGACGAACGCCGGAAAGTGACTTTCCAGCCTGCGGCGCCCCGGCGACGGGGGAGCCACATGCGACGCCGGGTGCCAACCGTGCCCCAAGGGCGGCGGTAGTGCTGACGTACGTACTCGGCGCGACCGTTCCGAATGCGGATGTAGTAGCAGACATAGACGGTATAGGGGTTCATGGCGGTCTTTCAGGTCGAAGTAACCGCCGACCTTGAATTTAACCGCCGGACGTGCGTAGTTATAGCTGCCTGTCTAGGGCGCACGTTGGCGATGGGTTCAAGGCTGGTGGGCCAGGGATTCGGGTCAGCGGGGCTGGGTCGGGAGCCTCAGCGGCAAACTGAGGTAGTCCCGATCCAGTCAAACTAGAGCGGCGGGCTGGCGCGCGAAGCGTGCATCGTGTCCTCCTTTCCTTGTGAGAATTGATCCTCCCTGTCATCGCCGGACGTTGTATCGCCCGTATTGCTGTCCCGTTCGGGAGCGGCGCTCTGGTGATTGATGGTCACACCGAGCATCTTCGCCCCCTCAGCCGTCAAGCGATACTCGCCTTGTCCAACCCGCTCCAGGTATCCGGCGTTTGAGTAGATGGACATCTGCGACCGCAGCGTGTTGCGCGTGGTTGGGGTTCCAAGGCCGTCCGCTATCCGTATGAAGTCATCCAGCGTGGTTGGAGCAGGATACTCCAGGGCCGTGGCCGTCAAGATTGCCCGCCAGTTGCCCCTGATGCCCACGCGAAGGTCAACGCCCGCGTTGTCCGCTTCAGCAGGCGAAGTGGTACGAGTAAGGAATGCCGCAGCGGCTTCAAAGCCACGCAGCTCCGCTTCCAACAAGATGACGTGCTGGCGCGCGTCATGGACAGCCTTGCGGCGTCCGTCCAACTCGACCTCATAGGGCGTGGGTGACTTCATCCAACGGGCATACCAGATTGAGAGAGCCACGCCAAGCGTCTCAATCAATCGGAAATTGACGGGTCGCTATCTGCCAGAGTGTCAAAAACGACTTAGACAATTAGTAAACGCTAATGTCTGGCCGTTGTGGCAAGTGATGCATAATACCGCAGCTCCAGCCCCTGGACGCAGAACTCGGTCGCCAGCACCTCCAGCGCATCGGAGCTGCGCGTGTCCGGCCAATCGTCCAGGAACCAGCGGGCAACGGCGTCCTCGTCCTGGTGCGGCAGCACGGCTCCCAGCCCCTCGGCCCGCAGCCGCCGCGCGCCGGAGCTGCCGACCAGCCCGGCCCGGCGCGTGCCCCGGCCTTGCGCGGTCCCGTCCCGCAGCGCCAGCCGCATCGCGTCCAGCGACCGCGTGACCTCGAACGGCACGCCGCCCGCCGCCAGTGCCAGCGCGGCAGGCACGTCCCCGGCCAGCATGGCGTCCACCCAGGCCGCCGCCTGCGGCGCGCGTATGGCGCGGACCGGCGCGGCAAGGTGCAGGCGCGGGTCCCATGTCACGCGCGGGGTCACGCGCGGGGCGCCAAGCTGCTGCCGCGGGTCAACCGTGGCCCTCGCTGCCGCCGCCACGCGCCAGTCCGGGCGGCTTGCCAGGGCCGCGCCCCAAGCGGCCAGCCCGCCCTCCCCGTCATGTATCTCCTGGCCGCCGCCGACCAGGCAGACGACCGCGGCCCAGCCGGCATGGCGGCCCATCGCGTCCAGCAGAAGCCCCGGCTCGGAGTCCTGCAGCGGCACCGGGCGGTTGCGCGTCTTGCTGACGGCGTGGGCGGCGTCCCAGCAGCGCTGCGCTTCGTCGAGCACCACCAGGCGCTCGGGCGGGGTGCCGGGGTGGACCGCATGATGGTCGCGGAAGGCCGGCAGCGCCTGGATCACGCCCTGCAAGCGCTGCCGCGCGGCCCGGCGGTCCCCGCCCCGGGCGGCGAAGTCGCGTGCCAGGGCCTCGCGCAGCACATGGACCAGCGCCGGGTTGCCGGTCAGGAACGCAGCGCCGCCCGCCCCGGCACCTCCGCCAAAGGCCAGGTTCAGGCCCAGCAGGGTCTTGCCGGCTCCCGGAGCGCCGGTCACGAACACCACCAGATGCGCGCCGTCCCGCTGCGCCTCCCCCACTGCCGCCGCGACCGCACCGGCAGCGGCCGACAGCCCGCCCTGGCCGGCCTGCGCCCGCAGCAGCGCCGGCACGTCATGCCGGGCATACAGCGTGCAGGCCGCCGCGATCAGCGACGGCACGGGCCGGTAGGGCGCCGCGTGCCACCTGGCGGGATCGTTGCCCCGGGGTGGGCACAGGGCTGCCAGACCTCGAAGGACGCCGGGCAGCAGCAGCCGCGTCGCCTCCACCACGGGCGTCGCGCCGGCCAGCGGCAGGGGCAGGGTGCGGCGCGCATGGCCGCCTGCGACCACCAGCACGGGAACCACCGGCAGGCCGCGGCACCCCGCATGGAAGTCCGCCAGGTCGAGCGCCGCATCCTCCGCCGCGGCGCGGTCCACCGCCAGGAACGCGCGCGCATCCGGCCGCAGGCGCAGCGCCAGCACCGCCCCGTCCCGGACCAGCACGGCGTCCACGCGCCGGCCGAGGCGCAGCAGCCGCAGGCCGATCACGACGTGCCACCCCTGGGAGGGCGCCTGCCGCAGGGCATCCTGCAGCAGCGCCAGCCCTGCCGTCAGGCCGAGGTCGTCCTGCGCCGCGCTCTTCACCTGCGCCGCCACATCGGCCGGCGACGCCGCAAGGAACGCACCCGCGTCACCGGACCACATCATCGGCCGGACCACATCTCGGGTGGCGATCACGAAGGTTGCGTCATCGAAGCTGCGCGAGGTGCATGGCACATTACAGCACGCGGAGGTTGAGAAGAGCTTGCGTTGTGCTAACCCACACGGCATGACCTTGCGTTGCGATGCCGATGCGTTCCCGGGTGCCGCGCCGGACATGGTTGCGGCAGCGCCCTGCTCCGCCATGCCGGCGATGCCAGCCATGGGGACGTAGGCGTGCCCGTTGCCTTCATGCAGCGGCCCTACCCCAGCGCGAACTCCATCTTGCTGCGCGGACGCCGCCCGGTGCTGGTGGACACCGGCTTCGGCGCGGACGTTCCGGCGCTGCTCGGATGGCTCGGCCAGCAGGGCGTGGGCGCGCGGGACCTGGCGCTCGTACTCAACACCCATTTCCACAGCGACCATGCCGGCGGCAACCATGCCCTCGAGTCCGGCTATGGCATCCCGATTGCCGAGCAGGTGGACGAGGCCGTGATGGTCAACACCAGGGACCCCGACGCCTGCCGGGCCGCCTGGCTGCAGCAGCCCATCGAACCCTACCAGGTCAGCCGGCAGTTGCGCGGCGGCGACACCGTGGGCACGGGCGGGACGGGAACGGCGTGGCTGGTCGTCGGCACGCCGGGCCACACGGCCGGGCACCTGAGCCTGTATTCGGCCGAGCACGGCATCCTGATCCTGGGCGACGCGCTGCACGGCGCCGACCTGGGTTGGCTGAACCCCTACCGGGAGGGCGCGGACTCCTTGGACCGCTCGGCGGAGACCATCGAGCGGCTGGCGGCGCTGCCGGCCCGCCTCGGCCTGTCCGGCCATGGCCCGGCCATCGAGGACCTGCCCGCCGCCCTGGACCGCGCCCGCCGCCGCCTGGCAAGCTGGCGGGCCGAGCCGGAGCGCATCGCGTGGCACGCCTGCAAGCGCATCTTCAGCCACAACCTGATGGTGGCCGGCGGCCTGGCGGAAGCGGCCATCGCCCCGGCGCTGCTGTCCGCCCCCTGGTTCCGCGACCATGCGGAGGGCGCCTTCGGTTTATCGCCGGAAGACTTCGTGCCGGTCTTGGTGCAGGAGATGCTGCGATCCGGCGCGGCGGTCTGGCAGGACGGCCTGCTGGTTGCGGCGGCGGCGCACGCCGTTCCGACTGGCGGCTGGCCGTTCGCGCCGACCCGCCCGGCCAATTGGCCGCCGGCCACGCTCCGCGCCGGGCTGCCGCGGCCGAAGCTGTAGGCGTTTCTGGCCCCTTCTCCGCATCTTGCCTCGATCAGTGACGAATCCTCAGTCCTCCCCAGCCTTCCGGTAAGGCGACCCCTCCGCCAGCGCCGCCATGTCGGCCTCGATGGCCGGGCGCTCCTGCTCCAGATATCCGGCGATGGCCCGGCGCAGCCCGGGATGGGCGATCCAATGGGCGGAATAGGTCGGCCGCGGCAGGTAGCCGCGCTGTATCTTGTGCTGGCCCTGCGCCCCGGCCTCCACGCGCTGCAAGCCGTTGGCGATGGCGAACTCGATGGCCCGGTAGTAGCACAGCTCGAAGTGCAGGAACGGCCAGTCGCCGCGGCAGCCCCAGTTGCGGCCGTACAGCGCCTCGTCGCCAACCATGTTCAGCGCACCGGCGACGGGAGTGCCGTCCTTCTCGGCCAGCATCAGCACCACGGCGTCGCCCAGCCGCTCCGACAGCATGGGGAAGAACTTGCGGGTCAGGTAGGCGCTGCCCCACTTGCGGTCCACCGTGCTGGTGTAGAAGCGGTAGAACGCCTCCCAGTGCCTGGCCTGTATCTCATGGCCGCGCAGCGCCACGTAGGTCAGCCCGCAGGCGTTGGCATCCCGGCGCTCCCGCTTGATCGCCTTGCGCTTGCGGCTGCTGAGCGCGCCCAGGAAGTCGTCGAAGGTGGCGTAGCCCGCGTTCTCCCAATGGAACTGCGTGCCCAGCCGGCGCAGCCAGCCCGAACGTTCCAGGGCCTCGGCGTCCGCCTCCGTGCAGAAGGTGGCATGGATGCTGGACAGCTTCAGCTCCTCGCACGCCTGGATCAGCGCCTGGCCCAGCGCCTCGGGCGCGACGCCGGGGCGGGTCAGCAGGCGCGGGCCGGGGACGGGACTGAACGGCACGGCGGCTTGCAGCTTCGGGTAGTAGTTGCCGCCGCTGCGCTCATAGGCGTTGGCCCAGCTATGGTCGAACACGTATTCGCCGTAGCTGTGCGACTTCGCATACATCGGCACGACGGCCACCAACCGGTCGCCGTCGCGCAGCGCCGCGTGCTGCGGCATCCAGCCGGTGCGGGCGCTGGCGGAGCCGCTATCCTCCATCGCGCTGAGGAAGGCATGGCTGACGAAGGGGTTGCCGCCGCCCGCGCAGGCGTCCCACTCAGCCGCCGGTATCTGGGCGATGTGGGGATGAAGCGTCAGCGTCAGGCTGGGGAGACCGTCTGGCATGGGCGGGATATGGCTCGGATGGGGATTGGGGGAAGCCTTCAGGCGATCTCGAACATGCCCTCGACCTCCACGGCTGCGTCGCCGGGCAGGGAGGGGACGCCGATGGTGCTGCGGGCGTGGCGGCCCAGGTCGCCGAATATCTCCACCGCCAGGTCGGAGGCGCCGTTCATCACCAGCGCGTGCTGCGTGAAGCCCGGCGGCGACGCGACGAAGCCGCCCAGCCGCACCACGCGCCGCACCCGGTCCAGGTCCCCGCTGCACGCCGCGCGCAGGTGCGTCAGCACGTTGGTCAGGCAGATGCGCGCGGCCTGCTGGCCCGCCGCAACGTCCAGGTCCAGGCCGACCTTGCCGGTCACGGCGATCCTGCCGTCCACCGCCGGGACCTGGCCGGACACCACGACCAGGCTGCCCGTCCGCACCCAGGGCACGTAGTTGGCCATCGGCGCCATCGCCGCCGGCAGGATGATGCCCAATTCGGCCAGCCGTGCGTCAATGCGTCCGCTCATGGTTCCGGTCCTATCCGTTGGCGACGAGGCGCAGGCCGGGCCGGCGCGTGCGCGGCTGCGAGGGCAGGTCCATCGGCAGCAGCGGCGCCGGGTCGGGGGCCGCGGGTTCGGGGATGCCCTCCGGCACCGGGCAGTGGCCGAGGTAGTTGATGGCAAGGTTGCGGAACACATAGTCCAGGATGCTGGTGGCGTGGCCCACGTCCGCGTCGCCCTCCACGCGGCCGGCAGGGCCGAAGCGGGTCAGGGTGAAGGCGGCGACATAATCGGTCAGCGGCACGCCATGCTGCAAGCCGAGGCTCACGGCGGTCATCATGCTGTCCATCATGCCGCGCAGCGCCGCGCCCTCCCGCGGCAGGCTGACGTGCAGCTCTCCCAAGGTGCCGTCCGGGTACTCCCCGGTGCGGACCCAGACGCGGTGCCCGCCGACGGCGGCCTTCTGGGTATAGCCGCGGCGGCGGGCCGGCAGCTCCCGGCGGCGCGGCGGCTGAGCGGGAAGGGCGCCGGGCACCGGGCGCGGCGGCATGGCGTGCAGGTAGGGGGCAACGGCGTCGTGCATCGCCTGGTGCGCCTGCAAGCCCGGCGCGGGCAGCACGGCCTCCCCGGACAGCGCGCGGGCCAGGGCGGCGTCGGCGGACAGGCCCAGCGCCGCCAAGCGCGCGGCGGCGGCGCGGGTCAGCGCACCATCAGGGCCGACGGCGGAGAAGGCCGGGGCGATGCCGCCGGTCTCAGCCCCCAGCAGGGCGTCGGCGGGGCCGGGCGGCAGGATGGCCGTGCTGGGCAACCCGCTCGCGCCGTGCAGGGCGGCCTGTCGCGCTTCGTCCGCCGCGGCGGCCAGCCCCGGCACGGCGGTCCCGGACGGCGGCAGCGGCCAGGACGGGTGGCGGCTGAGCAGGTCCGGCTGGTTGCCGGCGAACGCCAGGTCCGCCGTGGCGCGCAGCAGCGCCGCAATGGCGCGGGCCACGTCGCGCGCCGCCGGGCTGTCGTATTCCAATCCCAGCACCGCCAGCAGCCCGTCCAGGTCGGTGATGCCCAGGGCGAAGCGTGCCCCGCCGGGGTAGCCCAGGTGCAGCGCCGTAGCCGCCGTCGTCACGGCATCGGCGAACCCGGCGGCGTCGAAGCCATGCGCGCCGTCATGGAACGCCGGCAGGTTCAGCACGAAGCCCGGCACGTCGGCGGCGGTGCCCATCAGGCCCCACACCGGCTCGGTCGGCGCGGCCCGGCGGTGCAGCAGCAGGGCATGGAGCCTGTCCGCCAGCGCCGCGCCGCCGGCCTGGTGGGCGCGGGCGGCGAGGGGGCGTATCCAGCCCTCCGCCGCGCGCGGCAGGGTGGCGCGTCCGGCGCCGGGCGCCAGCGCCGCCAGCGCCGCCGCGGCCCGGTCGTCCCAGGCGGCGGGCAGGCTCAGCGGGCGCGGCGGCGCGTCCGGGTCGGCGCCGGCCGCCGTGTCCCGCATACGCACGCCGCGCCAGATGCGAGGGGGTGTCATGGCGGGGATGGTAGGGCGGTGCGGCGGCAGGCGGAAGCGGCAATCGCGGCCTGCGCGGCGGCGGGCAACCTGGTCTGGTGTCCCCTCGGACGGAACCGCGGGGAACGAATGCTTCACGCCCGAACCTGAGCAGGCTTGCGCGGACTGGGATATAGCGGACTGGGACACAGCGGACTGGAACACAGATGAGGTTCGAGCCACGCGAGCCTGCTCAGTCGCCTTGATCCATGTGCGACAAGGCGGTTCGCATTGAGAAGCTGGAGAGCTTCAGCAGTCTGGTCCGTGCCTCGGTGTAGTCGAGGATCAGGTACAGCGGCGAGGCCATGGACAAGGCCGACAGCCCGACAACAGCATACACCAAGCGGTTGCGAGGCGACGTCAGCCCGAAAATCCCGAAGATGATCGAGAGCCAGGACGTGAGAACAAGCAGGAAAGGCCAGGAGACCGTCGAACGGGCCGAAAAGATCAACTGCCAACGCTGCCCGATCGCCTGGGTCACGCGGTCGCGCAGGCGGGCGGCGACCTGGCGGTGGTATTCGTCGGGCGGCGCAAGGCGCTCGATCTGCGTGTCCACGTCCGCCAGCATCCTGCCCAGCTCCGTTCCCTCCACGCTGTCATGGCCGGAAGCTTGATCGAACCGGGGATACCGTCCCGCCGGCGGCGCTTCCTCCGGCCAGGCGTCGGCGAAGGCGGCTGCCGTGTAGCTTCGGAGCAGGGCGCGGATGTCCTGCGCTTCCGGGCCATACGTCCGCAAGTGGTGGTCGAGTTCAACAAGGCTGACGCCGAATGCGCTCAGGTCATTGTTGTAGCCGTCGAAGCGCTGCTTCGCATTGGAGGTGAGCAGCCCGAGAACCAGGGCCGAGAAGGTCAGGAGCATCCCCATCAGGTGCCGGATGCTCTCAACGGCATCCTGTGACACGTGACGCTCGTGCAGCTTGCGTTGCGCCATCCATCCGATTGCTGCGCTCACCAGCAGGACGAGAAACAGCAGGGCAGTGCAGGCGACGTCCAACGGCATCCTCCAGGGCTGGTGCGGCCAGCCTGATTGGAGCGCCAAAGGCCGGTCCGTTGCAATCGGAACCACAGGTCCGAGAGGGACATCTCCCGCAACCTCGCTTCCTGCGCCATCACCGCAACCAATGGAGACCGATCAATCTTTGTAGCTGCCCATCATGCATCAACGGCGCCCTGCTGCTGTCATCTGTGCGCCGGGCCAGGGAAGACTGCTCGGTGCAAGCTGAAACGGCGCGAGGCGGCCCGGCCGTCCGGCAGGCGCCAGCCCCAGGAGGTTCTGGCATGGACGGGCTGTATGACACCGATGTCCTGGAATGGTCGGAGCGCCAGGCAGAAATCCTCCGCCGCGTTGCGGCAGGCGAGCCGGGCAACGAGGCGCCCGACTGGGCCAACATCATCGAGGAAGTGCAGGACGTGAGCCGAAGCCAGTTGAGCGCTGTGCGCTTGCTGCTGGTGCAGGCGCTCGCGCACGACCTGAAGTGCCAGGCATGGCCGGACGCGCCGCATGTGGCGCACTGGCAAGCCGAGGCGCGGGGGTTCCGTGGCGACGCAGCCGAAGCCTTCATCCCTTCCATGCGGCAGCGCATGGACGTTGATGCGCTTCACCGCAGGGCACTGGACCGAATGCCCGACACCGTGGACGGACAGCCGCCGCTGCCGGTGCCGCGCGAGTGCCCGGTCACGCTCGATGAGATGCTGGGACAGTAGGGCGCGCGCGGCAGGTGCGCGCAGGCCGGACTGCCTGGGCTTGCAGCCGGAACAGGCAGTAGGGCGCGCTGCGTCCACCTGTGCGGCACCCTGCGTCCCGAGGACGCCTCGGCGCACGGGGCAGCCTCCGACGCCAGCAGTTCTAAGTCGGCTACGGACGGTGAGATCATCACCTGGCGACCTGGGCTTCGATGTCGGGTGGGGGTTTCGAGTCGATCAGGGTTTGCATGAGGGTGGCCCAGTCTGGGAAGACCAGGT
>JAABUW010001602.1_pt1 | contig 37172 bp, 2 predicted proteins | sample 5560081 | NCBI WGS metagenome assembly JAABUW01 (sample SAMN10711882, study PRJNA513363) | rock metagenome | isolation source: Antarctica rocks | place: Antarctica: Victoria Land, Knobhead sud | reverse complement strand
TGTTGGTTTTGCTTAATTGTAGATAAAACTTATTAACTATCTAAAATCTAACTAAATTACTTAATCTTTTTATTCTTCTTTTTAATTTTAATAGTTATAAAGATAGCTATATTATTTTATGTTTTTGCAATTATTAAATTAATTTTTCTAGTCTTCTTATTTTAGTAAAACTAAATATTAGTTTATTTAATTTAAATTTTTTGTATCTTTGCAATAATTAAAGACTTTTTAATTCTATTTAAACAAAATTAATTGTTATTTTATTAAAAATTGCGCTTAGATATTACTTTCAAAATTATTAATAAAATTATTTTAATTTTTAAAGTATATTTGCGATTTAGTTTACTAATTTGTTTTGTATATTATAGTAAGAAAAATTAAGTAGCACTTATTTTAGTTATTAAGCTAACAGGTTAACTTATTTAATTGTTAATAAAAAAAATTTGCAATAGATAGAAAAATAAAGATTAGAAAGACTAAATAATTTAGTTTTTTTATTAATATATCGAAGCAGAATCTTGCTTTGCTTTAATAATATATTTTCGACTACTTAGAGATCAATCTATATAGTTAGATAGCTAGTAGTTAGAAAATAGATATCAACTAGCTATTCTATAGAAAGCAACTATCTAAAATATAGATATAAGATATCTAACTTATATCTAGAAGATAGATATTTTTTGCAAAATAGATAGTTGCAATCTATCTTCTATCTACTAGACAAATATAAGATTTCTATTAGTTAGTAAAAAGCTAGATATAAGATAGAAAGCAGATTGTCTTTAAATAAATTACTTGCTAATAAATATTTAAAATAGCAATCTATTTGCTAGATATCAACTAGAAAGCAAATAAATATTTGTTTTGATTTTCTATTTAATAGATATTTTTTATATATCTCTATAATAATTTAAGATCTCAAATTTTATATTTTTTTTATTTAACTTATTGATTGCAAAAAGCTCTACAAATATAGTTTTTCTAATATTCTCTTTGTTTACTTATTATCTATTTCTGTTATATTTCTTGCTTCTGCTACTAACTTTGTATCTGCTTCTATTTCTGTTTCCGTTTTCGCATTTGCAGTTGCAATTATCTTTGTCTCTGTTTTTGTCTTTGCTTCTATCTTTGCCTCTTGTATGTTAAAATATTTCGTAGTTTCTATTGTACAAACAATTAGATTCTTGTAAGTCTATCTCTTCTTTAATATAGTTTAATAAACTTTGCTATAATAGATATTTTGCTAATTATTTACTAAGATATTTGTAAAAACAACAATCTTAAAAACTTTTACAATTGCTCTAATATTTATCAAATTTGTTGTTAAAATATTGAATACTCTTTTTATATATTCTAAATAAAGAAATTAAAATCAGCTAATAATAGTATATTTTTGCAAAATAAAAAAAGTAAAAATATTTGTATAATCGACTTCTAATAGTAATTAACAGTATATATAGAAATTTAAATTTTAAATACAAAATTATTTAAAAAAATAAAAAAAAGATTAAAAAATCTTTAAATAGACTATTATATCTTTTTTGTTTAGTATAGCAATTAAAAGAAAGTTTTGCAAAATTTTGTCAAATTCTCTTTATTTAGAGTAAAGCGCATTATATATTTTAAATATAATAATATTTAATATTAATACTAGAGAAGTAATTAAAGATTGTTGTATCTTTATATTAATAGATTATACAAATATTGTTTTATTTTTAAGAGAAAAATTCTAAGTATTCTTACAATCTTTTTTAATTGTTTAATAGTATCTTCTCTTATCTACAATATTAAACTGCAAATTGTCTCTTTAATCTTTAGAACAAAAACGAGTACAATATTTTATATTTACATTATATTAAGAGAATTTGCTGTTGTTAGCTTGTTGCGATACATTGTCTAGAAATACTATAATAGAAATATATACAATTTTTTGTTTGTTATTAGTTTTTATCTTAATACTTAGTAGTATTTAGTTTTTTAATTAATTTGCAAAAAGCTTTAATTATATTGTAAAGAGCTATTCTATAAAAATCGAAAATTAAAATTAAAATATTAGTTGATTTTCTTTTTTTCTTATAAAAGAGATATACTAAAATAAAATAAAATACTTTTAGAGTACAATATATATTTCGATAAATATTAAAGTTGTTAATAAAAAAAAGATAAAAAAAAGATATATAAGAATTGTTGAAAACTTTTGTAAACTATTTTTAATTAAACTATTCTATTTTAAATTCTTTATATATTTAATACAATTAATAAAAAAATCTAATATTGTAGTTTTTAATATTTAGAACTCTTTAGATTTATTGTTAATTATTAAAATTCTTTTTTTAATATTTTGTTTATTGTTATATTCTTAATTAAGATAAATAAATAAAATATATACTTATTTTTAAATTTTAGATTATAAAATTTTAATATTAAATAAATACTAAACAACATTGTTTATAGAATTAAAATAATTTTGTTTAATATAACTACATTTTTTGATTTATTTCTATTAATAAAGATTACTCGATTAATTGTATATAAGTATTCGATAACTCTAAAGTATTAAATACAAAAAATATTATTAGATATAACAAGCTTATTACAATATATATAATAAAAATAGTTTAAAATTATTTAAATTAATAAATTCTATATAGAAGAATACTATAATTTTGTAAATTTGTTTACAGTTTTTGCAAACTTAAAATATATTTTACTTTTTAATTTTCTTGTCGATAGTATAATATAAATAAGCTCGATTAATTTATATTATTATTATTAAAATAGATATTTAATTTGTTAAGATTGTATAATACTTTTGTATTTAATTGCTAGAAATAGTTGCTTCTTAATAACAATATATATTTTTTTGCAATATAAAATTAGTAAAAGTATATAATAATAAATTTATCTTTTAAAAGTATTAAATTTTAATAGAAAACTTTGTATAATTTTTGTCTTATTATTTGTTAATTGTTTTAATATTAATTTATTCTCTTTAATATAAAAATCTACAAAAAATTTTGTTAACTATAGAATTTCTTGTAATCTAATATAATTAGCTTTTAAATTTTCGAATTTCTCAAATTATAGTTCTAAAATTATATACAAAAATAATAGCAATATATTTTTGTTATATTTCTAATATATTACTTTAAATAAAAATATTAATAATAGTAATTAATATAAAATAGATAAACTATTAAAAGTAAAAAAAACTAAACAAAAAAAAAGAATAAAAAGAAAGAAAAAAAGTTAAATAAATTATTATTGTTGTTATTTATATTCAAATTCTTAAGAAGATTTTGTAAAATAAAAAATAAAAAATTTAGTAAAATATTGTACTTAAAATTAAATTATTTTTGTTTTTAATTTTAGTTTTAATAGAATAGAAAATTTATAATAAAAAAATTTGTATTTTTTTTAATTTTTTTCTCTATTTTTTTGTTAATATTATCGATATTTGATTTGCTTTTTTTTTCTTTAAATACAATTTAGTTAAATAAATCGAACTATAAATCTTCGACAAAAAAATTAATCAAATTAACAAAAATTATAATATAAGAGCTAAAAATCTTTTTAATAAAGTTACTATATATTTTCTATATATTTTTATTTAGATTTTAGATTTTTCTATTTTTATTTAATTTGCTATAGACTTTTATATTTTTTTTAAGCTATTATTGCTATTGTAGTCTTTCGCAATTAAGATTTGCTTTTCGAGAAATTACTGCAATAACTCAATTTTAATTAAATACAAATTTCGATTAATTTTATTAAATTAAAGTATTAAATTAAAGTTTTCGACAAATAATAATATATACAATAATGTATAAATAACTTAGAATAGAAACTTTAATAGATATATATTAAATATATAATTATTATTGTTAATATTTAAATTGTCGATAATTTATATAATTATACTTAATAGATTCGAATTTTGCAATCGACAAAATATTGCAAAAGAATATATAAATAATAATACAATATTTAATAGAAAATTACTTTTAACAAATATAATTGCTATTTGCAAGTAGTAGAAATAGTTAAATCTACTAATATTAATTCTATTACTTTTATTAACAATATATCTAATCTAATAAATAATACAACTAGCTATCTAAATAATGCTAGCTACAGAATAGTTTCTTATAGATTTTGTTAGTCTTATTTTTCAAAAAATGCTAGAATATTTTGCAAAAAGAAGCAAAAAAATTAGAAAAATAACAAATAAGAAAAGATAATATATAGAGAAGAGACAACAAAGTCGATAATAATATAGAATTAATAATAATAAGAATTAATAATAATTAATAATAATAAGAATTAATAATAATAAGAATTAATAATAATAAGAATTAATAATAATAAGAATTAATAATAATAAGAATTAATAATAATAGAAGCAAAAAATACTAAAAATCGATAGTACTAAAGACTTGTAATACTAAGAGAAACTATAATATTAAAAGAGAAAATAATAGAATAAAATTGCAAGTCTATCTAAAGATTTATATTAAATTACTGATTAAAGATTGCAAATTGCAAAAAATTGCTATAGAGTTTTGCAAAAACAATAGTAAAAAAAATTTGTTAAAAATACTATATATTTTTAATTAGCAAATAAAAGACTTTTGCAAATAAATATATTTATTTTAAATATTAATTGTTTTACTTTAATTTAAAGACAAAATCTCTTGTATTAGATTATAAAATAACAAATTATATTATATTTTTGTTAATTTTCTTTATAGAATTAGAGTTTTTTTTTCTACTATTTATTGTTTTATATTAATTATTGTTTTGTTAAATTCTTTTTTGTAAAAGATCTCTTAATTAAATTTAATTATTGTTTAGAAAATTGTTTTTTTAATTTTTAATAACAACTTTTAAGTTAGAATTGTTCGAAATAAAATATTTATAAAATTGAATATATTTAAAGAAATTATTAAATTGTTTAGATTTTTTAATTGTTTAGATTTGTATTTTTTAAAAATAGAATTTTTTTAAAATATATAAATATTAGAACTTTAAATAAAAGTTAAATTTTATTATAACAATATTGTAAACAAATATTAAAATTATAAATTTATTCTTTTTATTAAAGTTTTTTATAATTTTATTTTGTTTTAGCAAATTTTGCTATAATATTAAAGTAGTTATTTTAATTCTTAATAATTAAAGAATTATTATTATATATAGTAAGAAAACTAATATTTAACAAAATATTAGAGTCTTTTTATAATTGTAAATTATCTATTAAAATATTAGTATTTGTTAATATTTTTAATTAATTCGACAATTTTTTATATTTTATTTGTAAATATTTTTATTATTTAATAAGCAATACAATTTTAAAGTTTTTTGCAAATAAAAACTAATTTATATAATTTTTTACATTTTTTATTTTAGTACAAAACTTTAATATTTTGTCAAATATTAAATTTAAAATATTAATTAAATTGTTTAAATAAATTTAATTAAAATTTATATTAATCTTAAAATATAAAATTTGCAATTAATTAAAATAGATATTTTTTTTTTAAATATTTTTCTTATATTTTCTACTTTAAGATTGTAGATTTTGTTAAGCTAAATTAAATTTATAAAAAACAATAGTAATTGCAACTTTTAATAAACTTTAAAATTATATTTAATTTTTAAAATCTTAATATCTTTAAAATTATTATTATTTTTAATTAAATTTTTGAAAAAATTATTTTTTATCTTTTTGTAATTTATTTTTTTCTTAATTGTATAATTGCAATTAATAATAATTATCTTAAATTTTAGTATTAAGTTTTCTATCTTTGCATCTATACAAAATAATATTTGTAATTTTTTAGTTTTTTAAATTATAGTTTTTTTAAAAATTATACTTAGTTCTATTTTTTAATTAATTCTATTTATATTTAATTAAAATAAAAATTCTTTTGCAATTTTTAAAATTAGTTGTAATTTAATTGTGGAATAATTCTCGAATAATATATATAGATTTATATTGTTGTTAACTTTTATAGTTATTAATATTTGCAATTGTTGTTAGTTATTAACAATATATAACTTAATTAAAAATATATATCTTTTACAATTTTTATCTAAATTGTTAAGTAATATTATATTTGTTTTTAGAAATTTAAGAAATACAATCTAACAAATAGTAATAAATAAATTTAAGTTAATACTTTTTAAAAAATAATATTTATTTGCTATTAATAATTTAAAATATTTAGAAATAATTTAACTTTAATTCAAAATTCTTTGCGTTTTGTTCTAATATATAATATAAATTGCGTTTTTAAGTTCTTTATATCTTTAAATTATTTTAATTTACAAAAATATAATATAAGAAAACAACAATAATATAAATATTTTGTTTTATATTATTAAAAACAAAATATTTTGTATTAAAAATATCAAATATATTCTTAATATTTGCAATTAATTTTTAATTTTTTTAATTTTTTTTATAATATAAGTAGATACAAAGTTGTTTTAAAATAATTTGTTTAATTTTGTCTATTTATTAATTTATTAATATAGTTAAAACAAAAAAAAATATAGATTTAACTATTTTTTGTTTTTTAACAAAAAGTGCTTTTTTATTTAGAATTTGCTAGAAGAAATATTAGCAATTATTTATAACTAAAGATATTTGCAAAAGATTTTAGCTATTAATATTTAAATTAATATAACTTAAATTCTTTTGCAATAAATTAATATACAATATATTTAAAATTAATAAATAACAATAGTTTAAATTTTGTCTAAATTAATACTATTAACAAATAAATATTTATAAATATTAAAATTTTTTATAAAATCTAGAATAGTCTTAATATCTATTAACTACTATAAAATTATAATTATATTAATAGCTATTTGTACAATTTGCAAAATAGTTTTTAAATTATTTTATTTTATTTCAAGTCTATTGCAAATTGCAACAATATTCTCTTATTAATAGACTAAATTGTTTAGAAAAATTTGTATCTCTTTATATTAATAAATTAATAAATTAATTTTTAGATATATACAATTGCAAATATATTAATATTCTAAACTAATTAAGATTTCCAAAACTTAAATTCAATTTTAAAAAAATTATTAAAATTTGTTGTATAATCGATTATCTTAGAATTAAAGAAGTCTTTAAATTGCGTAATCTTATTGTATATATAAAATTGTTAAAAAATATATTTAACGCAAATATAGAATATTTGAAAACAAGTTATAATATACTTTTTAGAAGTTATTTAATATATATCTTTAAATATTGTTTTCTCTTTAATATTATTTAGATCTTTAATAATTAATATATTCTTTCTATTGTTATTTTATTTGCAAATAACAATTTTTATATTTTTGTTTTAAAGGATTTCTAAATATTGTTTTTGTACAAGAGAATTATAATTACAAATATTGTTTTTCTCAAAATTAATTACAAGTTCGATCTTAGTTATTAAAAGAAAAGTTAATAATAAAGTTTTGTTAGTAAAATTAATAAAGTTGCTTATTTACTATATCTTTAATAGACTAACTAACTACTAAACAATCTAACTAAGTAGAAAAAACTACAAAAAAAAATTATAAAACAATATTGTTACAAAGTCTTTAATAAACTACTTAGAAGAAACTAATATTAAATCGACAAATTACTTTATTAAACGCAAAAAATTGATAATTTTAAAGATCGATTTATATATAAAAGATTTCTATTTTTTCTCTTTTCTCTTGTTCTTCTTTTTTAATAAAACTTCTATAATTCTTATTGTTTATCGACAAATTAGAGAGGCAACCCGCTAGATTCAAAATGTAGATCTGGTCTAGATAGCTCAAGATTGATCTAAGACTTGCTTGAGAGACTCTTAAAAGCTTGCATTTAGAAAGTCAAATAAAGTTTGACAAAAAGTATAATTATTAATATTCGAAATGCGCACAAACTCTTGTAGCACTTCAATTAACTCTTTATTTGTTACTTATTTATATTATAGTAATTTGTATAATAGAATCGAACAATTTGTAAAATTTCTACGCAAAAGTAATACAACAATAAGAATGTCTCTATTGTGTAATTGTATTGTACAATAGATTGCGTTTGTTTATTGTGTTTGTAATAGATTGCGTTTGTAGATCTTAACAACGCACAAATAATATTTGAAAAATTCTTTATTATTTTTTAAATTTTTTGATTAACTACGAGCGATCTTAGATTAATCGTATTTTGCTAATAGAACTCGAAAATCAAAATATGCGCACAACAATCTTAAGAGTCTCTAATCGCTAAGAGCTCTTAGAAAGAATTATCTTAATTTGTCGATATTTTTATTAAGTTTTAAACACAAAAATATAGCAATTCTTTAAATAATTCTTTGTTATAAAATAAATCTTTGTAACTTTTTGTATTTATAATTAAGATCTTATACAATAATAATATCTATTAGTTAATAATATCTTAATCTAAAATATTATATCTAAATTCTAATATAAAATACTTATTATTATTATTATCTTTGTCTATAAGTAGACACTTCTTAATAGTTGTTAAATATATATTTTTTGTTTTTATTTTATATATAATTCTAGCTATTATTTGTTAAAGTTAAATATACTTTTCTATATATTATTTAAATATCGATTAAAAGTAATTAAATTTTATTTAATTTTTTATTTTATATATGTTTTTAAAACTTAGAACTATAATAAAAGTATCTATATTTTGTTATTTTAGTTTTTTACTAATTATATTAAAACAATTTATAGAATTTGATATTGCAACAATTAACTATTAAAGACTTCAATTTAGAAAATTTAAGTATAGAAAAATATTATTAATTGTATAAATTTAAGAGAGTAATCTAAGTAGTAAAATATATTAATAAATAGATTTCTAAAAGAATTAACGCAAGTTCTATATTAAAATCTACTATAAAAGTCTATAACAATAGTTTGCTACAAGAGTTTTCGACAAGAGTTTGTTACAATATTTTAATATAGTTTTTTGCAATTAATACTTCTTAGTTTAAAGAAGTAAAAAGTAAGATAAAGAATTCGAAAAAAATAAAGACAAAAAATAATATAATATTTAGAGTTGTATATAAAGTAATAATAAAAAATAAATAAATTTAACAAATTAGTAGTTCTATCTTCTGCGTATTCTCTTTTAACAATTAGTAATAATAATATCTTTAACAAATTAGTAGATCAAAATAATCTTATAATTGCTATTAGATATTAAAAGACTTATATATTAAGAAAATTATAATTGCAAAAATAGATAATAAATAGCTAGAAAAACAAATAGCAAAAATTAAAATATAAAATTAAAATATAAAAGAAGATAAATTGTTATTACGTATATTTACTACTCGACGCAATCGACAATATAATAAATAATAGATTTACTAAATAAAAAATTAATAATCTAATATAATTATTACTCTTACTTCTACAAATTAATCTACAATTATTTTGCTTATAAAATAAATATTATATTTTAACAATTGCAATTACAATATATATAGTATAGTATTAATATTAGCATATAAATATAAAGATAGCTACAAATAATTTAATTCTTTACTCTTGCTTTTTCAACAATAGTTTACTCAAAATATATTAGCGCTTTAGTTTTGCAAATACTTTATTCTTTTTTAAGAACTCTCTATTCTATCTTTTCTCTAATTATTTCTTCGTCAATTATAGTAATAGCAAGATATTAAAGAAATATTCTCAAACAAATAGTATCTTAAAATCAAGAGTATTTTAAAATTGTTCCAAAAAAATTATTTACTATTAAACATTTGTCTAATTCTTACTTGCAAATTAATACTATTATTAACAAGTTTAACTTTATATTTTATTAATTTTATACTATAACAAAAGACTCTTTTTGTAATTCTCTTAATAATATATTCTTTGTTTGCAATTAATAACAAAAAAGATTAATACTAAATTCTAACAATTTCGAGAAAAACCTATTTGCGTTGTTTATTAAATTTAAACTTTTATTAATAAAAGAATTATTTGCTTATTAATCTATATATATATTAAAAATAATTATAAAAAAAGAAAACAAAAATCTTATTTGCAAAGTCTTTATTAAAGACTATTATTAAAAAGAAATTAATTATATTAAAAAAGTCTACAAAGAAGATAAAATCTAGATTAATATTTAAAACTCTTTTATAATTATATTTAAAATCTTGAAAAAATTTAATTAATAATAATAACAAAAATATTTTAAAAAGAACAAATAACAATAATAGAGATAAAATCTACAATAATTTTATAAAATTAATTATATCTTTTACAAATTTTAGACGCAATCTATTTATTAATAAAAGTATTAGCGTAAAAATACAATATAATAATAAAACAATAAATCTTAAACTTAAAGAGCAAAAACAACAAATTAAGATAAGTTAACAATTTGTACAAAGCAATAGATTCTTAATTATACTAGTATTGCAAAGTTAAATTTAGCAAAAATCGATAATAATTTAAAATTAATTACAATTTAAATCTAGAAAATTTTAAACTTAATTATAATACAATTAGAAATCTATAAAATTTAAAAATCTTTTATAGCAAAAATTTAAACAATCTTAATATTAAATTTATTAAGAGAGTTAAAATTATACAAATTAATTAATTATTAAGATTGTTTAAAAGATTGTATTTAAAAAACAACTATTAATTTTATTGTTTAAACTAGCAATATTTAGCAACTATCTATTGTTTACTAATAATTAATTTTATGAAATTACAATAAAAGTTCTTATTGTAGTTAAAATCGATATCTTCGACAAATTGTTAATAATAATTTAATATTACTATTTAACTTATTTATTTAATAAGATTCTTAAAAAATCGATTTAATTAGTCTTCTCTAAAATAAAATTTAATTATTTTATCTTTAAAGCAAAAGTATAGAAGATTAAAAAATATTTTAAAAAATAAAAAATTAATATACTAAAATACACTAAAGTCTTTTTTATTTGCTAAATTAAAAATACAAAATTAAATATTAATAAATACAAAACTAGTCTAGATATTTATAAAAAAATATTAAAAAAAAGTTTGCAAAAAACTTTTGCAATAAATAATTAAAAATATTGTTTTATTTTGTTTTAAAAACAATTAACTTTAATAATATTAATAAAAAGAATATATAATTTATTAAATATAAATATTGTTTTTTGCGCTTTGTGTTAAAGTTTTTTACAATTTTCTTAATTTATAATAAATTAATATTAATAATTGTTTTAGCAATTTGCAATCTTATAGCTAATTAATAGTCTATAGATACTTTTTTTTAAATTATAACTTTTCAAAAATTAAATAAATTTTATATAAAAGATATCTTCGATTTATAATTTTGCAAGTATATGTAAGCTCTTCTATTAAATATCTATAATATTTTTTATCTAAAGATTAATTTCAAAAGTTAAATAATAGATTTCTATTTTAAACAAAATATATCTTTTTTAATTTATAGATAATTTTCGAAAATTAATCTTAATTAGAATTTTGATTTCTTTGTAAATAAAAATAATACTTTGTTTAAAAATAATAAGAATTAATATAACAATAGTTAATTGCAATTAAACAATATAGCAAATTAAGATATTTTTAACAATAGTTTATACTACAAAAAGATTAACAACAAAAAGAAAGAATATAAGAACAATAAATAAAATAATAATATTTTGTTAATAGATAACTATAATATTTCGATATATAATATCTATAATAGCAAATTGTTGTTTTTATTTCTTTATTTATATTTGTATTTGTTTATAAATTAATTAGTAAATTTCTTATATATAGATATCTCTTTGCTATATATTAGTTGCTAAAAGCTTCTTATATATTATAGATAGAATCTTATCTATTATAGCTATTAACAAGCAATTTATTTTGCAATTATATTCGATATTTGTATTTAAATAATAGAGAGTCTTTTACAAAAAACAAATAAAATCGAGATTAAAATTTAATATTTTTTTAATTATTTAAAAGATTTATATCTATTGTTTAATATCTTTTTTATTAATAGTATTAAGATAAAACTATTTATTATTATTTAATTTAATTTTATCTAAAATAATTTAAAGTTTTTGCGTCTTTTTATTGTTAACAAAGTAAATTATTAATAATTTTTATATCTTTTGCAATAAAAGACTTACGCAAATAAAGATTTAAATACAATATATTTAATTTTAAAACTAAAGAAAATATGCTAGAAATTATTAATACAAAACTTTAAAATTATTGTAGTCTTGTTAATATATTTGTTATTATTATTTTTATTTCGATTTTTTTTTAATTTCTATAAATATTTATACAATTATACAAATCTCTTAAAAGATTTTTTGTTAATTGTCGAGATTACTATAATACAATTACAAACAATTATCTTAAAAATATTAAGAACAAATTTAGATATTAAAATAGATAAAAATTAAAAATTAAATTGCAAAATATAATAGACTTAAAATTGTAAAAACTATTCTAATAGATAAGAAATAATTTGTTAAAGAAATCTATTGCTAGTCTCTTATTATTGTTGATTAACAATAAAGCAATATTAACGCTAGTAGTTGTTTACTTAATTGTTAATATTACAAATTATTTAGTCTTTTTACTTCTATTTATTTAATATAGCTAATTAATTCTTAATTAAAAAACTATTTATTGTTGCTTTTTTACTAATATTATTACTAATATTTTTAAAGCGTTTGCTCTTTTTGTCTTTCAACTTGCTCTTCTTTTCGATCTCTATTTTAAAGCGCGCTTGTCTAATATTGCTCTTAATTTGGAATACTTACTTTGTCAATATTCTCTTTGTTAGTGCTCTCTTTGCTAGTATTCTCTTTGCCAATACTCCCTTTATTAATATTCTCTTTGCTAATACTCTCTTTGTTAATACTTTTTTTGCAATCTTCTTCTTTAATCTTTTTAGTATATTTGTTAATACTAATAAAGATAGATTACAAGAAACTCTTAAAATATGTTGCAATAGTTTTATACAAAAACAAAGTCTATTTTGATTGCTTCAATTTCGATATTAGAACAAAAAAACAATTATAGATTTAAGCTAAAGAAAAAGCTAAAAAAAAATAAACGCAAAAATAGTAAAACTAGAAAAAAAATAGAGAATTAAAAAAGAAACTTGTATTATAGAAGAGAAATAATATATAAAAGACACTAATAAATAATAATTTTGTAACTAAAATAGATTATATTTTGTCAATATTTTTTGTTATCTTTATCGAGATTTTGCTTTGTTTTAATAATAATAATAAGCTAACAAATATAGACACATTTTAATATAACAAACTAGAAAAAAAGACAATTAATAATAAATAATAAACAGAAAACTTAGATTAAAAAATCTATACTTATAAACAACTATATTTAATAAAATCCTTTTCTCAAATTTTAATTGTTTGTAAAAAACTTTTTGTTTGCTATCTAGAAACTTTCTATTGAATAATAGTTTTCTATTAATTGACTAAATTTTTTTAAGAATATCTTACTAGTAAATAGAGACTTCTCAATTAATAGCTTATTGCTTTCAAGAAAATAGATAGAAGATAACTATCTCTTTTGAATATCTAGAGACAAACTATCTAATATCTGTAAGTTATATAATCTTGTAGATAGATATTTAAGTAATTATTAGCTATCTAATTTTTAATTCTTAGTTATATAACTGTTATATAATTGATTTTTCGATCTTTTAGAACTTATTATTAATAAATATCTATTAAAGATAATTAGCGTTTTTCGACAAAAGCAACAAGTTGCAAATAAGATAAACTTAATTGTTTCTACAACTTATATTAGTTTTTTTAGTAGAATCTTTATATTTAGAATCTTTAACTAGATATTAATTATTTAATTGTTAATAGTTAAAATTTTCGATTATTTAAGTAGTTAAGAAATTAATTGTTCGACAAATTTTAATAGTCTTTTAATTATTGTTTCGACAATATTATAATATTAATATTTCGGTTTTTAAAGACTAATCTAAGTATTTAGATAATTAATTGTTAGCTTCTATATACTCGAAATTAATAAGAACTTAGCTAATAGTAGTAATTGTAAATCTATTGTTAGTTCGATTTATTAGCTATATTTTAAATATTTTAATTAATAAGCAAATAAGTTTCTTGTTCTATTTCGAACTTATAATTTGTCAAAATAATAAATAGTAGAACGTTTAGTTATTATAAAGAAGCTAAAGCTTTGTCTATCTATATATATTGATAGAAGCTACTCGAATCGATTACGTAATATTAAGTCGAATAGTATTGGACCAAATAGTATCGACACTAGATCAGATCGATTACAGTATTCCGACAAGAAATTTAGATAAATATAGTTAAACAAGAATTAAATAACAATTAAACAACAATTGTACAATCTATAGATATCTATAGATACTAATTTTTATATAAAATTTTTTAGAATCTTTAGAAAATTGTTTTAAGTCTTGAAGCTAGTTTAATCGAGATTTTAACTCTTAATATATTAAGTAATAAAATATCTAAATTGTTAATTTGTTAATATATAAAGTTGTTAAAATATTTTTTTATTAATTCTATTAATACGTCTAGAGCTTTCTACTAATTAAAACAACAGTTGTACAATAGTTGTACATCGATTAAGCATTAGAAATCTAGATATTTTATAGTTGTTCAACGGTTGTTCAACGGTTTAATAACAAAAATTTAGATAAATATAGTTGAACAACAGTTGAACAACGATTGAACAATAGTTGTTCAACAAATAGATGTCTATAGATGCTAATTTTTATATATATATTTTTTTTTTTTAAAATTGAAGAGTAAAAAATCAGTTTCTCTACGGTTGAACAACGGTTGAACAACGGTTGTTCGGATAGATGTCTAAAGATGCTAATTTTGATATAGAAAATTTAAAAAAATTTAAATTTATTTTTTAAGTCTCGAAGCTAGCTCGATCGAGATTTTAAGTCTTGGCATATCAAGTAGTAAAATATTCAAATTATTAATTTACGTTAAGTTATTAAGACGTTTTTTTATTAATTCTATTAATAGTTTAGAGTTTAAACTTGAATTTAAAGTTTTAATTTATCTCGAAAAGTCTCTATTTTAATTATCTTCAATACTATTAAGTTATAAATAGAATTACATAATTTACAAAAAATACATATGTGTAAGTAATTTTCTAATCTATATTCTCTTAATATTCTCTCTATATATCTCTCTACTACTCTAGTACTTAGGAAGTCTAATTAATTAATTAATTTTTTCAATTTAATAAATTTTTTAATTAATTGTTGAATAATTGCAATTTAATTCTAAAATCTATTTTTGCAATTAATAGTTGTTGAAGCAATTAGTTTGTAAAACAATCGAGATTTAGAATTTTTCTATTTGTTAATCGATTGAAAAACGATTTTTCGTCGGTTTTAGCATAGTTTTTTTTACAGTTTTTTGACGATTTGTCGACTGTTGTACAACAGTTGTACAACGATTGAATTTTTTACTAATCTAGCTATATAGTAGTTTAGAGTTTAAACTTAAATTTAAAGTTTTTATTTATCTTGAAAAGTTTCTATTTTAATTACTATTAATACTATTAAGTTATAAATAGAAAAATAACATAATTTACGAAAAATATATATGCGTAAATAATTCTCTTATCTATTCTCTATATATATTTTCTCTATATATCTTTTTACTAATCTAGTACTTAGAAAGTCTAATTAAATATATATTTTTTTAATTTAATAAATTTTTTAATTAATTGTTAAACAATTACAATTTAATTCTTAAATCGATTTTTGCAATTAATAGTTTTTAAAACAATTAGTTGTTAAACAATCGAAATTAAGAAATTTTTTAATTGTTAATCGATTAAAAAACGATTTTTTTATAATTTTTTTATAATTTTTCGACAATTTTTCGACAATTTTTCGACGATTGTACAACGATTGTACCACAATTAAAATTTTTACTAGTTTAACTATACAAAGTTTGTATAAAAATCTTATTAATAGATAAAAATTATTGTTTATTTTACTGTTACTAGATTGATTAGCAAAGAAGTTAATAATTTAATAAATTCGATAATCGACTTAAAATTTATCAAACAATAAAATTCTAAATTTTGAAAATCTTTTTCTACTTTTTTATTTTTGATTTTTATCTAAATTATCTAATTTAAAGTTTTCTATTACTTTTTTTATCTTAATTGTTTTGCGCAAAAATCTATAGAATCAATTTATTAATATTAGATCTATTGCAAGCAATACAAACAATATAATAATTTCAAATTTAACTAGAAATATACAATATATTATTTTTTTCTTCTATAATTTATTAAATTAATATATTATACTAATACTTTCCTAAAGAATATTAGAAAAAATTATACTATTAAAAAGATCTATAGATATCTAAAGTAGAATTCTTAAATTGAATTAAACACTTTTTTTTGATTTAGTTTAAGAATTCGAATAAATTTCTTTGTTTAACCTCAATCTATATTAATTAATTGCGCTACGTAAACTAGTTTAAATCAAATTATTTTTGTTAAAATAATAGAAAATAGAACGCTTAGTTACTATGTAAAAGCTAGAACAAAGTCTATCTTTATATTGATTGATGATACTTGAATCAATTATATAATATAAAGTTATATAGTATCGAATTAAATAGTATTAATACTAGACTAAATTAATTATAATATTTCGACATTTCTATCTAGTTTAAATCTAGAAATTAGCTTTTATATAAATTATATTCTATATTTTATTAAATTCGAAATTTATTTCAAAATTTTTAAGTTCTAAGTATTTTTCTAACAAAAGTAAAAAAAGTGTATAAAAGTTCTTTGTTAGCAATTTAGATACAAACGTATATATTAGAATACTATAATTAATCTAATCTAGTATTAATACTATCTAGCTTAATACAATTTAACTCGATATTACGTAATAGATTTAGATAGCGTTAATCAATATATATAGAGAAACTTTGCTCTAGCTTCTATATAGTAACTAAGTATTCTACTATTTATTATTTTGACAAGTTATAAGTTCAAAACAAAGCGAAAAACTTATTTGCTTGTTAAGTAAAATACTTGAAGTATAAATAATAAATTGAACTAACAATAGACTTACAAATATTTCTATTAATTGCGTTCTTGTTAATTTCTAATATACAAAAGCTAATAATTAATTATCTAGACATTCGAATTAATCTTCAAGAATCAAAATATTAATATTATATATAATGCTATCGAAATAATAGCTAGAAAGTTGTCAAACCTTGTTAAACAATTAATCTCTTAACTATTCGAACAACTAGAACCTTTAATTATTAACAGTTTAATAACTAACATTTAGTCAAAGATTCTAGACATTAATATTTTACTAAAAGAGAGCTAATATAAGTTGTAAAAACAATTAAATTTATTTTATTTATAACTTGTCGCTTTTGTCGAAGAACGCTAATTATCTTTAACAAATATCTACTAATAGTAGACTGTAAAAATCAAAGAATTAATTATATAGCAATTATACAATTAGAGAACAATAATTAGATAACTAGTAATTAATCGAAGACGTGTTATTAAAACAAGACAAAATTCTACTTTGACGCATTAATAAGAGAGCAAAGTACTTAGCTTTTTCAATCTTTGTTTTTTATCTATTGCAAAAATTCTTTTATTAATAATTAAATAAGTTAACTTGTAAATTCAATAACTAGAACAAATACTAGTTAATTTCTTTTACTACAATATACAAAACAAATTAATAAATTAAATCGCAAACATATTTCGAAAATCAAAATAATTTTATTAATTGTTTTGAAAACAATATCTAGACGCAACTCTTAATCAAACAATAATTACTTTTGTTTAAATAGAATTAAAAAGCTCTTAATTATTACGAAGACGTAGAAAATTTAGATTAAAAAAATTAATATTTAATTTTATTAAAATAAGAAGACTACAAAGATCGATTTATTAATTGCAAAGACGAAAAAGAAGATCGCTATCTCTATAATTATTAAAATTCAAAAAATTCAAAAATTCAAGTTGTTTAATTAGATTCTAGATAGTTAAAAAGTTTTATCTACAAGTAAAAACAACAATTTAATTAAAAATTATCTATTAATATTCTATCTATTAAATAAATTAAGTCTATTAATTTAGCTTAAATCTACGTTTATTATAGTCTTAGAATAAGACAACAAATATATAACATTTATTTAAAAGTCTATTAATTGTTTATCTATTAAGATTTTGCACAAATTATAATTGACAAAATCGATCAAATTAATATTGTTAATAATGAAAAATCATTTAGCTATCTTTCTTACCTAAACTCTTCGAAAAGTATCTATTAAACTAAATATTTAACTTAAATTTTATTAATTTATATAATTTCTATAGTCTAATAACTAGAATATCTTTATTAAAATCTTTAATGCGCAATTGTGTATTTTACTATATTTACTAGTAACACTCTCTACTACTTAGAAATTATTAATAGAGTTCTAAAATAACAAACTATATTAATACTATAATAACTATTAATATCTTTGTATTATTTTTCGCAATTCTTAAACAAATTGCAAAAATTAACAATAATATAAGCTTTTTTGTTTAAAAACGAAAATTGTTTCAAGTTTTTAAATAAATCGAATTCTAAAAATATATCGAATTAAATATTAGATTTGCTAATTTGTTTAATATTATTATCGAAGAACAAGTTATATAGAATACTAATAACAAAAAATGTATAAATACATTTCAAAATATTGTTAATAAAAATTTATATTACAACATAAACAAAATTGATCTAGTAAAAAGGATTTATTAAAAAATTGTTAAAATATGCAAGTCTAAAGAGTTAAATACACTAGTAAGAATTTTTATCAAATTTAAGTCTTTTAAGATTTTTAAATATTAAGATTTTTAACAAATACAAAATTATATTTTGCAATATTATTAATAAATTATCTATCTATTAAAGTAATTTAACTATAGATAAGAACTAGATTATTCTCAAATATCTAATCGATCTTAATAATATTGTTCGCTTCTTTATTAATTAATAAATAGCAAAATATAAATTCTTTAATAAAAATAAAATCTAGAAACAAGAATTGTTTCCTATTATTTATAATTATAAAATTTAATATATTAATTTAATAAATATCTTAACTATTAACAATATTTTAATTTTAATAATAACTATAAAACTAATTGTTGTTACAAAAGATTTTCTTCTTGTTATTAACAACTTTAGCTTTGCATATATTAAATAAAAGAAGTACATAAATTGCTAAAACTTATATTTAGAACTATAATTTGCTTTAAAAAGCAATAGTTTTAAAAGCAACTAAAACAATATTAAGAACAAATATTGTTAAAATTACATTAATTAAAAAAAGAATTAGAAAAAGTTTAAATTTAAAAAATATATAAAAACAAAAACAAATTTAAGTTTAACAAAAACAAAAACAAAAACAAAAACAAAAATAGCAATAACAAAAAATAAAAAGCTATCGAAACAATAATCTATAATTATTATTTTATTTTTGTTATTGTAACAATTCTATTATATTATTTGCAATTTTTGAATTATTTATTTTTATAAGTAAAGTGTAATAGTAGCTCCTATTGTTAAATATCTTTTGCACAAATAAGTCTTTAACACAAGATATTAGCAATATATATTCGAAAATTTTAGTATTTTTGTATTTTATTCAAAAATATTTTAACAATTAATCGAGAATATAAAGAGCAATTTATTTGCTATAAATATTAAATATATTAATCTATTTATTAGATACAAAAACAAAAAAGCTTATTATATTACAATTTACAATTTACAATTTACAATATATAATTTTATTTCTTTACAATTTAATCTTCTATAGTTATTTAAAAGACGCTAATATTGTTTAATTATTAATTATAATTTTTCTATTAACATTTAACAAATTTAAGCAATTAAAGATTTCGATTTTTACTTTTTAAATTTAAAAACATTTATTGCACTTTTTGTTGCTATTATTGTTCTATTAGCAATTAGCAAAAATAGAATAATTATATAACACGAACAATTCAATTATTTTAAATAAACAAAATATTTATTAGTTAATTTGCAAAGATGCTAATATTAGAATCGAAAATTAAATTATATAAATAGTAATTTCTTAAAAACGCAATATTTTGACAAAAGTAATATATATATATATAATATATATTAGTAGTTATTATAATAAATAAATAAAACAGTTTAAAATATATTAAAAATAGTTAATTTTAAATAATCTTTAGTATTTTTTGACGTCAATTTAGTTTTAAAAGTTAGAATCAAAACTTATATTAAAATAATTCGATTTAATTCTAAAAAAATTAATATTTGAATCGATTTCTAATATTAATATTGTTAGATTAAGTTGATATCAAAAGTTGAAATCGAAATCTAACTTAACAATTAGTCTAAATACTTATTCTAAAAGAAATAATAAGACAAATTAATAACAAAAAAGATATTGCAATATAAATTATTTTTTTAAATAATTTCTAATTAAAGATTTATAATTATATTAGTATCTTTAGTTATAATATTAATCTTTCGCATTAAAATTTATTTAAAATACTCGATATATATTTTTGTTTTAAAAAAGATAACAATTATTAATTTAATATATATCTTTCGAAATCTTTTATCTATATATTTATTGTTGTTATTAACGCAAATATAAATATATTTCTTGATTTTATATTTAAATTTGTTAATATAGTATTTCTAAAAAAAGCTAGTAAACTAATTTTATTGTTATTTTTAAAATATTTTATTTGCAAATACTTAATTTTATTATTTAGTTAAATACAAATATAGTATATACTATTAAATTTATCTAAAAATATAGATTTTAAAATATTAATAGAAATAAGATTGTTTCTTTCTAGCAATTATATTTAATAAAGATTTAATAAAATATTGCTTTATCTTTTATATATACGCAAAAAACGCAAATATAATTCGAAAATATTTTAATAAAATCGAAAATATTTTTACAAATTAACTAATAGATATCTTGTTTATTTAAATAGTTAAGTTGTTTAAATTATATAGTTATTGTATTTTTGTTAATTACTAATAAGATAATAACCAAAAAAATAAAAAATTAATTTAAAATTTAAAAAGTAAAAGTCGAAAATTTTAATTGTTCAAATTTGTTAAATGTTAATAGAAAAATTATAACTAATATCTTTTTAAACAATACTAGCGTCTTTTAACTAGCTACAAAAAAATAAATTGTAAAAAGAATTAATATATATTATATATTATTAATTATAATATAACAAGCTTTTCTATTTTTGTATTTAACAAATAGATAAATATTTTTAATATCTATAATTAATAAATTGTTCTCTCTATTTTCGATTAATTATTAAGATATTTTTCAATATAGTACAAAAATACTAAAGTTGTTAGATATATATTGCGAGTATCTTGTATTAAAAACTTATTTACGCAAAAAACCATTAATAATAAAAGTTAATACTGTTAAAATAATAGATAGTAGAATGCTTAGTTACTATATAGAAGCTAGAACAAAGCTTATCTTTATATATTGATCGATACTACTCGAATTAATTACGTAATATCGGCTTAAATAGTATCGAATTAAGTAGTATTAATATTAGATTAAATTAATTATAGTATTTCGATACTTTTACTTAATCTAAGTCTAAAAATTATCTTTTATATAAACTATATTTTATATTTTATTAAATTCGAAATTTATCTTAAAACTCTTAAGTCTCAAGTATCTTTCTAGCAAAAGTAAAAAAAGTATATAAAAGTTTTTTGTTAGCAATTTATAGACTGATCGCGTCGGATCAATTAATCGAGTTCGAGTCAATTAATCGAATCGAATTGAATCGAATTGATTTCTAAAGTTGAAATCGAAAAGTCGATTCAATTTCTAAAGTTAAAATTGAAAATCGACTTGAATCGAATTAAGATTTAGAGATAAAATCGAAATTCGATTCGAAAAATCAATTCGAATTATTATTTTTAATAAATTCTATTATTTTTAATAAATTTAATTATTTTTAGTAATAATTTAATAGAAATAGTTAATTTATTTTACTCAATTAGTAATTATCTATCTATTATAGTATTATTATATTAAATTATATCGACAAATTGGAAAGACAATTTGTTAGAATCAAAATGCAGATCTAGTTTAGGTAACCCGAGATCGATCTAGAGCTTGTCTAGAAAATCCCCAAAAGCTTGTATTTAGAGAGTCAAATAAAGTTTAACAAAAAGTATAATTATTAATATTCGAAATGCGCACAAACTCTTGTAGCACTTCAATTAACTCTCTATTTGTTACTTATTTATATTATAATAATTTGTATAATAGAATCGAACAATTTGTAAGATTTTTACGCGTAAATTATGCAATAGCAAAGATATCTCTATTGCGTAATTGTGTTGTATAATAGATTGCGCTTATAGATTGCGTTTGCGATAAATTGTATCTATAGATTTTGGCAACGCACAAATAATATTCGAAAAATTCTTTACTAGTTTCTAAATTTTTTAATTAACTAGAGACGATCTTGAGTCAATTGTATCTTGCTAGTAAAGCTCAAGAGTCAAAATATATGCACAACAATCTTAAGAGTCTCTAATTGCTAAAAGCTTCTAGAAAGAGTTATCCCAATTTGCCAATATACTATAATATATTATCTATAATAATAATAAATCTAAATTTAAACTTTTTTTATACTATTTTTAGTAATTCTTGATATAATAATGTTATTTTGGATTTCTTAACAATTTGATTCGATTTCTAATATTGAAATCGAAATTCGACTCGAATTAAATCGAATCGATATTAAAAAAGTAGAAATTAACTCGAATTTCAATTTGATTTCTAATATTAAAATTGTCGAATTAAGTCGATATCAATAGTTAGAACCGAAATCCGATCTAATAGTTAGTCTAAACAATATATATTTTAAATATATTTATAAGAGTAACAACTAGTTTACACTTTTGTATCTCGTAATTCTTTAATATTGTTTTCAAATATACTTTCTAACTTAAATAGAAAGTTTGAGTTGCAAAATTGGACTTAATTTTAATTTCTAAATATTATTAAACAAAATCTAAGTTAACTGTCTTAAATTAATTAGGAAAAGCTTTTTTAACAATATTAATAAAAAAAATGTTAATATTAACAATTAAGAGATTATATATATAGATAACAATAATAGTAAAATTATTAATAAAGACGCTTAAATTAAAGTTTAGTAACCAAAAATAATATTTTTAAAAAATTATTGCAAAAATATTATATTATATTCAAAATAATTGCTTAAGCTTATAAAGAGCTTTTCTAAATTAACAATTTTTTTTGTTTTCTTTAAAGTTATAAAACAACTTTATATAGATCTCTTTGTTAATATTCTTATAAAAAAAAATAGTAACAATATTTATTTGCTCTAGATTTCAATTGTTAACAAAAACAAAAACAAAAATAATCTTATAATTTATAGACTTAATTACAATTGCAAATTTTTTAATATAATTTAGATTTTTGTGTTATTTAAAGTCTTTAACAATCCAATAAGTTTTATAGCGAAAAATCTTATTATTAACTTTTTGTTTAATTTTGTATATTTATCTTTTACGAAATATATAATACTTATTAAATATTAAACAAAGAATATAGATATTGTTCTCTTTTAAAGATTTAATCTTGTTTTGTTTAACTAGTTGTTAATTTATTTTATAATAGATATTTGTTATAACTTTAACGTAAATTTTAGACTTCTATAACTCTAGTAATATAATTTTAGACAATAAGACAAAAGAATTTGCAAATTTATTTTAATATAATTAAAGCTTCGAGTATCTTTGCAACATTAAATCAAGATTTAAAAACAATAAATTTTGAAATATATCTAGTAATCTAATAAGCTTAAAGAACTTATTGAAGTTAATAGAGTCGAAGAGAATACTATCTTCGAAATTTAAAAATAACTCGAGAAGAATAGTATCTCTAGACTCTAAAGATAGAATTTTAAGTAAAATAGATAGATCTAACTTATTAGAGTTCTTAATAGAATCTAAGAGCAAGATAATTTTTTGTTGTTGTTATAATATTGTTACAAAGAGTTTGTTTAATTTAGTTTTTACAAAATTTAAAAATTTACCAATAGTATTTGCAATATTAAACTATGTAAATAATATTATAAATAAATATATATTTCTGTTTTAACAATTAATCTTGCTATAATTAATATTAAAATTAAATAGTATTTGTTTATTGTCTAATTAATAAACTTCTAATACTTGTTAAATCTTGTCTTTATTATTTATTATACAATAGATTTTTTTTTCTTGTATTTTATTAAAACTAAGAATGAAATACAATTCTAAAGTTTCTATTAATTAGTATTTAATTAAATTTTTAATACTTCTTTTTGCTAATTAATACGTTAAATATATCTGTAATTATAAAGATATTCGATACTTGCTTTAAAAGAAAAGACAAAATATTTAATAACAAAAAAGATATTATAATATAAGTTAACTATTTAAATAATCTCTAATTAGAGATTTACAATTAAGTTAGTATTTTTAATTGTAATATTAATTTTTTGTATTAAAATCTAATTAAGATCTTCGATATATTTATTTATTTTAAAAAAAATAGTAATTCTTAATTCGATATATATCTTGCGCTCTTTGCGTTAGATTTAAAAAGTTCTATCTATATATTAATTGTTATTATTAATACAAATACAAATATATTTGTTGTTTTTATATTTAAATTTGTCGATATAGTATTTAAAGAAAGTTAGTAGACTAATTTTATTTTTGTTTTTAAAACATTTTATTTGCAAGTATTTAATCTTATTATCTAGTTAAATACAAATATAACAAATACTATCGAAACTATTTAAAAATATAAATTTTATAATATTAGTATAAATAAAATTGTTTTTTCAACAATTAGATCTAATAGAAATTCGATAAAATATTGTTTTGTTTTCTATATATATATAAGAAATATAAGTATTATTTGAAAATAACTTAATAAGAGGAAAAGTATTTCTACAAATTAACTAATAGATATTTTGTTTATTTATATAGTTAAGTTGTTTGTACTATATAGTTATTGTATTCTTACTAGTTGTCGATAAAATAATAGCAATAACAAAAAATACAAAAAATATTTTTAAATTTAGAAAATAGAGATCGAAATCTTTAATTGCTCGAATTTGCTAAATATTAATAGAAAAGTTATAACTAATAATTTCTCGAATAATATTAGCATTTTTTAACTAACTATAAATATTCAAATTGTAAAAAAAGTTAAATATATATTATATCTTGTAAATTGTAATATAATAGACTCTTTTATTTTTATATCTAATAAATAGATAAATAGTTTTAATATCTATAGCAAATAAATTGTTTTCTATATTTTTAATTAATTGTCAAAATATTTTTCAGTAAAATACAAAGATACTAGAGTTTTCGAATATATATTGCAAATATTTTGTATCGAAAATCTATTTACGCAAAAGATAGTTAACAATAAGAGCTAATATTATAGTTGTAAAAACTAACAATTTAAAAATTGCAAACAAAGTTGCTATAACAATAAAGATAAAATAATATTTATAGATTATTGTTTTAGTAGTTTTTTATTTTTTGTTGTTGCTATTTTTATTTTTGTTTTTACTAAACTTAGATTTAAACTTGTTTTTATTCTTTTTAAATTAAAATTTCTTTTAATTATTTTTTTAATTATTGTAATTTTAACAATATTTGTTTTTGTTATTCTTTTAATTTTTTTCGAAACTATTGTTTTTTAAAACAAAATATAGTTTTAAATATAAGTTTTAGCAATTTAATTTTTAATAATTTATTTTGTTGTAATTTGTATACTTCTTTTGTTTAATATATACAAAGCTAGAATTATTAATAACAACAAAAGTATCTTTAGTAATAGCAATTAATTTAGTAATTGTTGTTAAAATTAAAATAATATTAATAGTCTAGATATCTATTAAATTAATATATTGAATTTTATAATTGTAAATAATAGTAGACAACTTTTGTTTTCGAATATTATTTTTGTAAAAGAACTTATATTTCGATATCTATTGATTAATAAAAAAACAAACAATGTTGTTAAGATTGACTAGATATTTGAAAATAAATTAGTTTTTATCTATAGCTAAATTATCTAAATAGATAGATAGTTTATTAATAATATCGCGAAACTTCATTTTGTACTTGTTGATTAATTTGTGTTCAAAATATTAGAAATCAACTCTGATTTCGAGTCGATTCCTAGAGTTAAAATGGACGAATCAGATTAATTTCAAAAGTTAGAATTGAAATCCGATCTAACAATCAGTCTAGCTATTCTTATAATTAAATATTATAATTTATTTTTATTTTTGTTGCACAATCTTATAATATTCTAAGTAATATTAATTAAGATTAAAATTAAGCAAAAGAAAAGAAATTATAAGTATTTTTAAATATTTCAATTATTGTCGATTACTAAAGTCTTTATTAGTAAATTATATCTTTTTAATATAAACAATAATTTAATCTTCTATATTGTATCTTACTTTATTGCGCTTATCTCTTACAATAATATTTTTGCAACTTAAGATTTAATATCTTCGAATTTTTGTTTTAATTTAAGTTTCATTAATAAGAAATATATATTAATTTTGTAAAAAGAGAAGAAGCTTTTAACTTCGATCTTTTAGTCTATTAAGAAATTTAAATATAATACTTATATCTTTGCAAGCAATAGTTTGCTCTATTTTATCTATTATACGTAAATAAAGTATCTTAATAACACTCTAGACTTTTTAAATATACTTATTATCTACTATTTTTATCGAGCGATTAACAACGCTATTAATAATATTTTATCTTATTCTATTTCTTACAAAGCTACTAAGAAGTATCTTAGATAATAGTAGATTTAATATTGGTATTTGCAATCTTGTAAATATATTAATTTCGAGATCTTTAAACAAAATTATCTATTATATTAGATTTGCTACAATATTTAAGTTGCTTATCTTAAGTGCAATTTTAATTAACTACTTATTTAAATAATTTATTGTATAAATTGTTTGCAAAATCTATATTAACTTAGAAAGCTTAATAATTAATAACAAGAACAAAGAAGTAACAACAAAATTATTCGAGATTTGTATATTATTTAACAAAGTTTGTCTCAAAAAATTTACAACAATTTTGATACTCTTAAAATAATAAAGATAAAAAATTTGTTACTTTATAAACAATATTGTTAAAATTAACATTTTCCTATAAATATTATTTGTATCGAAGAATACTTTTTTCTTAAAGTAATACAATAGAAGTATAATAGATAGACTTTAATTAATAATATTAAACAACAACTTAGTAATACAATAATTAAATTAGATACTATATTAGTTATTTAAAAGCAATTTTAACTTGTATTCTTAAAGAGATCTCGAATTAAAAAAACATTGTTTTCGAGAAGTTATTTATACTTCTTCTCGAGAGAGATTTGAATTAACAAGTTTTGTTTATTAATAACTTAATTGCTCTATATAAGTAATATAAATATTATACTTTAAACAAATTTTATTAATTTTAGTATACTAAAAATAAAAGTAATAAATTGAATAAAAAGAAGTTTACGAAGTTTAAGTTGTATTTTTTGCAATATAGATTGTATTAATATCTTTTCTATTTTAAATAATATTAATTTATCGAACAATAATTGTTATTATAACTTTGCTACTTGTTAATTGCTTAGACAATATTAGATTAATTATTAAGTTAAGTTTTAATTCCAAATTTAGAAATTAACTTAACTTGACAATTTTAGTATTAAAAATTAATTTGAAATTTAATCTAATTTCTATTATTTTAAAATTAAATTAATTTAATTTAATTTAATTCTTAATTTTAACATTTGAAATCAAATTAAATTGTTAAAAAATTAAATATAATATTATTATATTAAGATTTTCTATTTTAAATATATATTATTATAATTTTCAAAATTTTGCTATAACATTAAGTAGTATACTTCGACTTAAAAACTACTGTTGCTTATATAATTTTAAAACAATTTATTTGTATTAGTTATTGCTTGCATTACTTCTTTGTTTTTTTTTATTCTTAAGTTTTATTCTTAAATTGTTACAAAATATTGTTATATTATATTTATATTTTTATTTGCAAAATATTAGATTCTTTAAAAACTTTAAATTAATTATTATCTTTAAACAAAGAAAATTTTAGCAATTTTTTTTGTCGTAATCTATTATTTAGTAGTTTATATTTTAATTAATTTGCAATTTAATCTAATTAAGATTTTTTACTCTTGCTATTAATATTAAAAGAAGTAACTTTTGCAAAAATTTTAACGACTAATTATTTATTACTTGTTTTAAGAGAGGGAAACGAATATATTAAATAAAATATAAATATTAATATTGAATTTTAAATATAGTAGTTATAAACAAATGTTCACAATAATATTTTAAACAAAACTTAATTAAAACTTCTAAATTTATATTAAACAAAAGAAATTAATATAGAAATACAATTTAAATATTAAAAGAAATATATTTAAATATCTTTAATTGTAGATAAAAATTTAAAAAACTATATACAAAAGTTGTTATATAATTTTAAATTATTTTGTTGTTTACAACTATTTAAGCATATTAAATATAAAAAAATATTTTCTGTTTTTATGAGTAAAACAAAAATAATCTCGATTATAAATAATAATTAATTTAGTCTTTAATTGTCTAAATTACAATTAATAATATATATAAATAATACACAATTAACAATTTATTAAAAGAAAAATTATATTAATTTGTTGTTATATTTTATTTAAAAAAATTAAAAAAATTAATTAAATAAAACTTTTGTAAATTTAAATTTGTCTTTTCCAATTATTAAGAATTTTAAGTTTCGAAAATTGTTAAAAATATTTGGTTTAAATTTAATAATTTTAAACTACATTGTTACGAGTCTACGTTAATATATAGTTTATGTATAATATATAGTATCGAGAACAAATAGCTATATATGCTCTTATAGCTCTACAAAGAAGCAAGAGAAGTATTGCTTTTTTTGCTTTTCTAAAAAGCAAAAGAAGTATTAAAATTTGTTTTTTTTGCTCTATAAAAAAACAAGAAAAGCAAGAAGAATTTCTTTAATATATAGATTTTCGAATACAATTTTCTTATAAATTACATTTTATTTATTTTAAGTCTTAATTTATTATTACAATTATTAAAGTTGCAAACTCTTGTTATTAAGTAATTGCTAGTATTGTTCTAAAAGCGTCTACAAATCTCTTCAATAATATTATTCTCTCTAATATCTATATAAAAAAAATTAGTATAATACTTTAAATACTCTAAGAATATCTATATTACATTGGCGATTTTTTTTGAAACTCTAAGCTGCTCTAAGCAAGCTAGCAAAGTTGAGCAAAATTGAGCACTTAAGAGTTACTATATCCTAATTTCGACGTTTGCGATTATTCGAATGCTCAAAACTTTGTTGAGAATTACAATTATAAGTTAAGAAATATTAATAACAAAAAACTAAATAAGCTTTTGCAAGCGTCTTTTAACAAAATATTAAATTTTTGAGAAATAATCTCTTTTGTTTTGTTTAACAATATTGTATTTGTTTATCTAAAGATATTGTTGTCGTTCTTAAGACACGCATAAAATATTTAGATTATTAAGACTTGTTCTTCAAGTAAACTTTGTTCAAATTGATCGAATTTGCAATTTATAAAATTTTGACGTTAACGTTGACGCAATTATACAACTATCGAACGCAATAGTAGATCTTAAATATTAAAACTTTTTGAAACTAAGTTCGATTAAGATTGTTTTTAATTTGTTGAATTTTAAAAAAATATAATTTCTAAAAATACAATTTTTGCATATTTAGATTAATTTATTTTGTCACGTAATTTAATTCTAACCCTAGACTTTCTCAGAGAGCTTAGAGAGCTTAGAGTGCTCTAGAAAATCTGCAATAAATCAAGTAAAAAAATAAAATGTCGATATAGATTAATGCGCTTCTATCTCGAATATTAGTTTATCAATATTATATTAATTATCGATTATAGAAGACAATAAGATTAGAATTAAGAAGCTCGATATCTATTATAAATGTTACGGTTCCAGACTAGACAGACTTTGCTCTCCAGTTATCTTTCGGGTCTTCGCTCTCTAGTCTCGGGTATACTACAAGTAACGTCTAGCGTCTTGATATCTATAGTACTTATATCTATTTTCTATATATAGTTAGTTTTGTATAGTTAGTATTCTCGTCAATCAATTATATACTAGCTATCAAAGCTCTAACTCTAATATAATACTAGCTATTTCTTTAGACACAATTCTGCGAATTATATTTTAAAGATATTTATATTTGCTAACTTTGTTTTGTACTTCAAATATAGAGCTATTAAAACAATTTTAAATATAGAGTTACTAAAGCAATTCTAGATATAAAGTTACTAGAACAGACGCTTTGCGAAACATAATTAAATTGCAACAATAGATATCTCTTAATTAATATATAATTTAACAATATTCAATTCTGTTAACTCTCTAGTAATTTTGCTAGAAAAGATAAACAACAAATTGTTTTAACTACAATTTAGTAAATTTGCTAGAATAAAATTAGTAAATTTGCTAGAATAGAAAGACAACAAATTGTTTCAACTTCAATTTAGTAAATCTACTAAAATAAAATTAGTAAATTTGCTAGAATAAAATCAATAAATTTGCTAGAATAAAATTAGCAAATTTGCTAGAACAACAATTACAATACAATTTTGTTGCTGTTTTTAAGCAATACTTTTGTCTTTGTATACTAGAAAATTTGCTACGCAACAAAACAATATTTCAAGCAATATTTATTTTTGATATCAAAAATTTTGCTTTGCAAATAATATAAATTATTTAATATTTGCATAATTTCAAATATATTTAATCTTGAATTTTTATTTTTGTTTACAAATATTTGTACTATTTGTATCTTATCTATATTTGCAATATAATTAATAAGAAATTAGTTTTAAAAAGCAAAATCAAGTTTAGCTCTAGCAAGAATCGCAAGTTATTTAAGAAACTCTCGATAAATAAAAATTAATTAGATATTAATATTGTTTCTTATTACAATTATTATTTTGTAAACTCTTTATTAGATTAAAATAACTTCGAAAACAATTTAGAGCTCGACAAGTACTTTAATTTACTTAAATATAATATATTTAAATTCTTGTTACTTGTTCGATTCAATTTTTACAAAATTATAATCGATAAACTAATTAAATCAAATTTGTTTAACAATATAAATTTGTCAAATATATTAATTCGATCTTTAATATATCAATTGTTAGATAGCAGTTTTGCTCAATTTTGTAACAAATATATTAAAAAAAAAAAAAAAAAATTAAATTGATATTGCACTCTAGTTAATCAATTCAACAATTTTAACAAAAATTAACAAAAAACGTCTTAATCTTTTTGAGAAGTAGTTAAGAATAATATAGAGAAATAGTTTCGACTACTTTATAAAAATAATATTACTATTGTTAAGTTTCAAATTAATAAAAAAATCAATTTCGACTCTATCTATTAACTAAAAATTCAAATTAACTTTTTGCAAACTTATTTAAATTAAATAAAGTTAACAATAAGTATTTGCAACAAAACAATATATTGTTTTCGACAAAAGCGCAACAATATTTTAGCTTAATACAATTTGTTTAAAGCTATTGTATATTAATTGAAATAAAAGTTTTTTTTCTTTCGAAATAAAAAAACTATATTTATTAAATCTATTTATATAATTTATAACTCTAACAACAATAGCAAACGTAACTACTTTTATAAATCTAGTTTACAAGCAAAAGATTAACTTAATAATATCTATTTTGTTTGTAATTTTAAGTCGAAGCTACAAAATATAAAAAACAATAAATACTTCTTCGATTTCTCTATTTTTATTAGAAATTTCGAAAAGTTTAAACAATAAATTATTGTACTAATTTCTAAATTTAGCAATATTTCTCGATATTTTGTTTTTAAAAAAATCAAATTTAGTTTTGTTGTTATTAAGATTATTAACAATATTTTTAAAAAAATTAAGTATTGTTTGTTTAATAGATTTGTTAATTCTTATTTAACAATAGATAATTTGTTTGAAAATCTAAATACTTAATAGAACAATTTAGACAAGAAACAATATAATTTTGTTAAAATTATATTGTTCGAATTTGTTATAAAAAATATCGAAATCTTTAATTAATATATTAATTGTTTTATATCTACAATAGCTAAAGTTTCTATATTAGAAGTCGATAAAATATATTGATTTAACAAAGATTTAAGCTATAGATTTTAAAGTTACTATATTATTTTAACAAACTATATTATTTTAAATTAATTTATTAGATTAATTTGTAAAATTAATCTAAAATTTCAACAAATAAAGAAATTTTGTTCGACTATTATTTGAACTTTTATTTATATACAAACTATTAATAATATTAACAAACGCAATAATTGTATTAATATTTTCAAACTCTCTAGATATATTAATACAAATATTTACAATATTAACAATTTTAGTATATATATCTCTACTTGCAACTAAGAATAGAATATAGAAATATAGTTTTAAGTTTTTAAAAACAAAATCAAGTTTCTCAATTTCTATTAAAAATATCTTAAGCTAGAATATAGACTATACTATAAAAATATCTTTTGCAAAAACAAATTAATTAAAAATAAAAATAAAGCTTTTGTTAAGCTTAAAATTTATAATATTAGCAACTTCGAGCTAACAATATTTAGAGAAGATAGTTTCTCTAATATCTTAAATAACAATTTAGATAACTCTAGCAAATCAAAAAACTAGATATTTTTAACAAAAGTTGCAATTCAAAATAGAAACTAACACTTATACAAAAAATAATAAAAAAACTTAAAACTATATTTAATTTATAAAATAAGATTTTGTTTATTAAAGTCGAGCTTAGTTCTAATATTATTAACAACAAGTTGCTTAACAATTAACAACTAGATTTTTATATCAAAATTTGTTCAAATTAAGTCTATTTATTTTTCGATAAATACTATATTAAAACAATACTATTTATTAATATCGAAATCTTTAATAGAGTTTTTGTAAATAAAAAGTTTGTCAAATTTTATAAATTTTCTACTATATTGTTTCGAAATTTTATTAAATTGTATCTAGTCAATAACAAATTTATCTCTAATATTATTTATATCGCTCAAATTACTATTAATTTTAGCAAATATATTAATATCTTATAATATTTAATAATCGAACTAAAACAATTTGCAATTATTCTTAATATACTTTAGATTAAGAAGTATAATATACAAATTAAAAACAATATACAATCTCTCAAATTTAACTTTAATTATTGTATAGAGTACTACTTGTTAGATTAACAATTGTTAGAAATTTTTAACAATTAATACAAGCAATCGAAATATTTGTTTTTAAAGTTTTTTAATAAAGTCGATATTTATCAAATAAGTATCTCTATATTCTTAAAACTTGTTAACAAAAAAAACTACAAAATAGTTGTTATATTGTCTAAACATTTTGCTATACTAAATTAATTAAAGAAAAACAATAGATATCTAGCTTGCACTATAGATAGCAATATTATAATAAATGTTGCAATTATTATTCTCGATAACTACAATAAATTTTATACAAAACTTAAGCGAGATTCTTTTAATCTAGAACAATTAAAGAAACAAATATATTCGAAGTTTAAATATTAAATTAAACTTTTTAATCTACAAAAAGCTAACAAGTTGTTGCCAAATAGAAATATTAATTATACTATTAATTTTGTTCTAGAAACAACTTCTTTAATCAAAAAAATCTATAATATTTTTTATTAAGAAGAAGAGATTATTAGAGTCTATCTAAATAATATAAAAAGCAAAAATTAAATTTGCAACAATATCTTATAGTATATTGTTTCTATTTTTATAGTTAAAAAGTTTAATAAAGATTTGCGCGTTTGCGTAAACTATAGAGATCTTAATACTCTAACAATTAAGAATTGCAATATTTTATTGTTAATTCAAGAGATTTTGCAACAATTATACAAGATTAAGTACTACAACAAGTTCGATATTATTGTTGTTTTTAACAAGATTCGAATATATCTTAATAACAAATACAAAACAATCTTTATTACTTATTACAATCTATTTAAGTATATTATAATATCTTTTAAACTATATAATATCTCGATTATATTCTAGTTTTTTATTAATAAGACTTTTAGTTTCTATCTAGACAATTTTTGTATCGTCTATATAGATAATATTTTAATCTATAGTAATATTGAAACAAAATATAAGAATTATATAAACAAAGTTTTTGCTAAACTTTATAACGCAAATCTTTATCTAGATATCAACAAATATATTTTTTTTGTTAAACAAATCAAATATTTAAATCTAATTATTATTATCAAAGAAATTTGAATAAATCTCAAGAAAGTCAAATATATTTTTGAGTAAAAAATTTCTATTTGCGTACGCGATATATAGATCTTTCTAGATTTTGTTAACTTCTATTAATAATTTATCTATAACTATTGAAATCTAGTCAAATTTTTGTTAGCGCTTAGTAAGTTCGAAAACAAAAATTTTAGTTTTTTATAACAATCTAACAATCTTAAAGATCTTGCGTTCAAAACTTTTAAACAAATTTTTATCAATTAGTTTATTTTGTATTATTTCGATCTCAATCTAGAGATCTAGATCGAAAACAATATTTTTAATTTTGTAGTTGTTGTTGTATTGTTCTAGATAAATTCAAATAAATTGTTTTAGTTAATAATCTATATATTCAAAATTATGTTGTTCGCAAAGTACAACTATAAAATCTACAACAAAAAACTATTAATTATTGTTTGCGCTTTCGAGAAATAGCACTCAAAGTATACTAATATATTTGTCGAACAACTTATTAAAATTATTATTAACTATTGCAATTTAGAGCATTTTATAACTATTAAGCAATTCAATTGTTGTCAAGCTCGCTAAATTAAGTTTTTGTTCAAATTTAATTTCAAAATTATCTATTAATTAGATATACTAGACGCAAAGTCAAATAATTTGACTAGACAATTGTAGAATTTGTTTTCTAACAACAATAACTCTCGCAATTAGTTTTAACAACAAACAATTCTTAAACAATATAATTTAAGATTAAATATAGTTAAAGTTGTTGTATTAATCTTGCTACTATTAAATATTATCTACAATTTAATAATAAAATTAATTTGTCTATTTCGAGACTTTATCGAGTCTAAACTAATTGCTAACAAAAGAATTGCAAAAGCTTGCAAGAAGTTTACTTAAATCTTGTTGACAACTAACAAAAATATAGAATTATTTATATCTCTATTGCTTGCAGTATCTGCATTATTTTAACAAGATAAATTTTGTTTTGCTAGATTTTTTTTCTCAATTTTGTTGATTGCTATTGTTGTATTTACAATCTCTCAATCTATAGTTTTGTTATTTTTAGCTATCGATTTTATTTTTCTCTTCAATATATCTGCTTTGTTAACAACTTATCTATCTATATTTGCAATTTTTTCTACAATTTAGCTCTTGTTTGTTGTTGCAATCAATTTAATAAAAAAGAAGAAGTCTAAAACAAAACTTAATTTCGAAGTTTTTGTTTAACAAACATCGAAAACATATTTGTATAACAAAAAGATAAAACAAATTATCTAAACTAAAGAAGTTAATAAACAAAAAATTCTAGCTATTTTTTGCAAAACAATTAAGTTAAAACTCGAGAATTGCACAATAATCAAATATTTAACAATTAATATCAAGCACTTACTTGTTCGAGACAAAATATATATATCTTAAAGCACAAATAATATTTTTCGAGTTAAAACAATTAGATTTTAGTATAAATTGTTAAATATTAAATATCTAGATCGAATAACTATTTTCGAGAAAATATAGTATTACTACTATTAATCTATACTATATCTAGATATTAAAAAATATATTAGAAATTGTTCGATTTGCAAATATATTAAATTATATCGCAAGTATAAATATAATCTACTAAAGTTTCTATCTATTTTAGATTGTTATTAATAGAACATATTTTGCGATTTTATTATTTTTTTGTTGCTATATTGTTATAGAGAAAAGATCTTCTAGTATATTTTAGTAGTAATTAATAGACTATTCAAAAATAAAAAGTTTATATCTATAAACTCTTTAGAAATCAAAATTGTTGTTTAGATTTTTATCGATTTTGTCTGACGTATTAAGAATTTTTTAACTACTATTATTTTCGACAAAAATACTCAATTTATTGTTTACTTTTAACAATATTTTTGCAAAAGATTAAAAATCAAATCTAAATTGTTAATTGTATTTTATTTGAAAATCAACAATTAAATCGAAAATATTAATATTGCTTTTAAGCAATATTTTCGAGCATATATATAGTACAATCAAGATAATTGAATTAATTATTTTGCTATTGTCGAGTTATCGCAAACAGCTATATTAGCAAGTCTACTAGCTTATTATTTTTCTTTGCTATCAAAAATTATTTGTTACAATTAGATCTAAAACTATTTACAGTTTTTTTTAACAATATTACGTTCGAAGCTTGTCGCAATATAAAGAATATTAACAAGATTGTTAATAGACTGACCGCGTCGGATCGAATTATCGAGTTCGGGTCGAATATTCGATTCGAATCGGATCGAATCGATTCCAAAAGTTGAAATCAAAAAGTCGATTCAATTTCTAATGTTGAAATCGACTATTCGATTCGAGTTGCAAACTTAGAATCGAAAATCAATTCAAAAAATCGATTCAAATTGTCAAGACTACTATATTTAGTAATTTATTTTATTTTTAGTAATAATTTATTTTATTTTTAGTAATAATTAATTAATAATTTAATAGAAATAATTAATCTATTTAATTTAATTAAT